>Ga0209026_1000098_pt1 | contig 161845 bp, 133 predicted proteins | sample AraplaCL_Col_mCL_FD_184262 | JGI IMG/M metagenome (GOLD analysis project Ga0209026, IMG submission 184262) | Arabidopsis root microbial communities from the University of North Carolina, USA - plate scrape CL_Col_mCL (SPAdes) (version 2) | ecosystem: Host-associated > Plants > Roots >...
GGGGGGGAGAGGGGGCGATGCGGGCTACTTACAGGTCACGGCGTCACCGACGACGTCATACAGCGCGTGCGAAATCTGCTCCAGCGAGTCGTACACCGCTTCGAGCAACGGCTTACGCGGCAAGCCGCTCGATTTTTCCAACGGCCTTGCCCAGCACACGATGTGCCTCTTCCAGATCGTAGTCCGCCTGCAGGCCGAGCCAGAATCGCTCACTGGTACCCAGAGCGGCGGCCAGGCGCACAGCCGTATCCGCGGTGACACCGCGCTTGCCGAGCACGATCTCGTTGATACGGCGCGGTGGCACACCGGCGGCACGCGCCAGCGCGTTCTGGCTGATGCCCATGGGAGCGAGGAACTCCTCGAGCAACACTTCACCGGGATGTGGATTGGACAGCGAGCTCTTGCTCATATCGTCTCTTTGCTCACGCCGCTTCGGCGTTGTTCCGCAAGCCACCGGATTCCTGCAGGCGTCGATGCAATGATTCGGCGCTCAGGTCGAATCCATTGGGCCACGCCAGCGCGCCAAGCTCGATGAAGTAGCGCGAGAAGAATGGTGGATCGCTCAATGGGGCGGTCATCTCCGTGGCCGCCTCGATGAAGGGCGTGAAGTCATACGTCCCGCAGGTGTTGTCAGAGAAATGCAGGAGCAATCGATAGCCATCTTTCGACTCGATCGATTTCAGCTTAATCATTGTCTACTCCACCTGGCGTTGAAGCCTTCCGCGAGCACCCGCCCCTCACCCTACCCTCTCCCCACAGGGGAGAGGGTTTCAGACCGCGGTTACATGTTGCGGCGGTATTCGCCGCCGACGTCGTACAACGCGTGCGAGATCTGACCTAGCGAGTTGTACTTCACCGCTTCGATCAACTGCTCAAACACGTTGCGGCGGTCGCGCGCCGTCTGCTGCAGCACTTTGAGGCTGTCCGACATCAGCGCGTTGCGTGCCTCGCCGTAGCGCTTCACGTTGGCGATCTGCTGGCCTTTCTCTTCTTCGGTGGAGCGGATCAGCTCGATCTCGGTGGCGATTTCGCCGCCGTGGTCTTTCGGCAGGAAGGTGTTGACGCCGATCAGCGGCAGCGAGCCGTCGTGCTTCTTGTGCTCGTAGTACATCGACTCTTCCTGGATCTTGCCGCGCTGATACATGGTGTCCATCGCGCCGAGCACGCCGCCGCGCTCGCTGATCGCCTCGAACTCCTTGTACACGGCTTCTTCGACCAGGTCGGTGAGTACGTCGACGACGTAGCTGCCCTGCCACGGGTTTTCGTTGAAGTTGAGGCCGAGCTCCTTGTTGATGATCATCTGGATCGCCACGGCGCGGCGCACGCTTTCTTCGGTGGGCGTGGTGATCGCTTCGTCGTAGGCGTTGGTGTGCAAGCTGTTGCAGTTGTCGAACAGCGCGTACATCGCCTGCAAGGTGGTGCGGATGTCGTTGAACTGGATCTCTTGCGCGTGCAGCGAACGGCCGCTGGTCTGGATGTGGTACTTCATCATCTGGCTACGCGCGCTGGCACCGTAGCGCTCGCGCATGGCGCGGGCCCAGATGCGGCGGGCGACGCGGCCGATGACGGTGTATTCCGGGTCCATGCCGTTGGAGAAGAAGAAGCTGAGGTTGGGCGCGAAGTCGTCCACGCTCATGCCGCGCGCGAGGTAGTACTCGACGATGGTGAAGCCGTTGCTGAGGGTGAAGGCGAGCTGGCTGATCGGGTTGGCGCCCGCTTCGGCGATGTGATAGCCGGAGATGGACACCGAGTAGAAGTTGCGCACCTTGTTGTCGACGAAGTACTGCTGGATGTCGCCCATCATGCGCAGCGCGAATTCGGTGCTGAAGATGCAGGTGTTTTGCGCCTGGTCTTCCTTGAAGATGTCGGCCTGCACGGTGCCGCGCACGTTCTGCAAGGTGTACTGCTTGATGCGCGCGTAGGTTTCCGCATCGACCAGCTCGTCGCCGGAGACGCCGAGCAGGCCCAGGCCCAGCCCCTCGTTACCCTTGGGCAGCTCGCCGTGGTACTGCGGGCGCGGCACGTTCTGGTAGATCGCGGCGATCTTCTTTTCGGCGGCGGCCCAGCGGGCATCGTCTTCGCGCAGGTACTTTTCGACGTTCTGATCGATCGCGGTGTTCATGAACATCGCCAGGATCATCGGCGCGGGGCCGTTGATGGTCATGGAGACGGAGGTGCTGGGCGCGCTGAGGTCGAAGCCGGAGTACAGCTTCTTCATGTCATCGAGCGTGGCGATGTTGACGCCGGAGTTGCCGATCTTGCCGTAGATGTCCGGGCGCGGCGCGGGATCTTCGCCGTACAGCGTGACGGAGTCGAACGCGGTGGACAGGCGCGTGGCGGCGCCGCCCTGGCTGAGGTAATGGAAGCGGCGGTTGGTGCGCTCGGGCGTGCCCTCGCCCGCGAACATGCGGGTGGGATCCTCGCCGCTGCGGCGGTACGGATACACGCCGCCGGTATACGGGTAATGGCCCGGCAGGTTCTCGCGGCCCAGGAAGCTGATCAGCTCGCCCCAGTCCTTCGACTTCGGCGGCGCTACTTTCGGAATTTTCTGGTGGCTGAGCGAGTCGCGGTAGTTGTCGACGCGGATGACCTTGTCGCGCACCTTGTATTCGTTGACGTCGGCCGTGACCGACTTGTACAGCGCCGGCCACTCGCGCAACTGGTGGATGGCTTCGTGGCTGAGTTCTTTGAGGGCGGCGTTGTAGCGCTGGCGGAGGAGGAGCAAGGAGCGGTCGACGGTTTCTCCCCTCTCCCCTTGGGAGAGGGGTTGGGGGTGAGGGTTCGGGGCTTGCGTGGAGCTGCCTGCTCCGGACGAACCCTCACCCTCGGTCCCTCTCACCCGCAAGGGGACTCCCTCAGGGTCGCCGGAGGGAGAGGGATGCAAATCGGCGTTGCGGTACAGCTCCAGCGCACGCGGCAGCCGCGGATCGCCCAGCTCTTTCAGCGACTCGTAATAGTGCTGCGCCTTGCTGGCGAACTCGGCCTGGGTCTCGATGCTGCGGTTGATGCTGCGACCCTGCTCGGCGATTTCGGCGAGATAGCGCACGCGGCTGCCGGGGATCAGCACGGTGGCGCGCGGCGACTTCACGGTGGTGTCGAGCTGCGGCGACCACTTCTCCGTCGGCAGCTTGAGCTTGTCGCGCATCAGGCGGCACAGGTTCGAGAACATCCAGGTCACGCCCGGATCGTTGAACTGGCTGGCGATGGTGGGGTACACCGGCACGTCTTCGTCTTTCAGGGCGAACGCGGTGCGGTTGCGCTTCCACTGCTTGCGCACGTCGCGCAGCGCGTCTTCGGCGCCGCGCTTGTCGAACTTGTTGAGCACGACGAGCTCGGCGTAGTCGATCATGTCGATCTTCTCGAGCTGGCTGGCGGCGCCGTATTCGCTGGTCATCACGTAGACCGGGAAGTCGACCAGGTCGACGATCTCCGAATCGCTCTGGCCGATGCCGGCGGTTTCGACGATGACGAGGTCGTACGGCTGGCTCTTCAGGAAATCGATGCAGTCGTGCAGCACGATGCTGGTGGCGGCGTGCTGGCGGCGCGTGGCCATCGAGCGCATGTAGACGCGATGGCTGCGCAGCGAATTCATGCGGATGCGGTCGCCCAGCAGCGCGCCACCGGAGCGGCGGCGGGTGGGATCGACCGCGAGCACGGCGATGCGCATCGTGGGGAACGCGTGCAGGAAGCGCAGCAGCAGTTCGTCCACCACCGACGACTTGCCGGCGCCGCCGGTGCCGGTGAGGCCGAGCACGGGCGTGTGCTTGCCGGCGAGTTTCCACTGCTTGCGCTGGTGCTCAAGCTCGGCGTCGGTGAGCTTGCCTTCCTCGATCGCCGAGAGCATGTGGCCGATCGAGATCTCGTCGTCGATGTCGACCTTGGGCAACGCATGGGCCTCGGATTCCGCGCGCTTCGCGGCAGCGTTGCCTGCGCGATGCATCACGTCCTCGATCATCTCGGTGAGGCCGAGCTTCATGCCGTCGTTGGGATGGTAGATGCGCTCGACGCCGTAGGCCTGCAGCTCCTTGATTTCTTCCGGCGTGATGGTGCCGCCGCCGCCGCCGAACACGCGGATGTGGCCGGCGCCGCGCTCGCGCAGCATGTCCACCATGTACTTGAAGTACTCGACGTGGCCGCCCTGGTAGGACGACAGCGCGATCGCGTCGGCGTCTTCCTGCAGCGCCGCCCGCACCACGTCTTCCACCGAGCGGTTGTGGCCGAGATGGATCACCTCCGCACCCTGCGACTGGATGATGCGCCGCATGATGTTGATCGCCGCATCGTGGCCATCGAACAGGCTGGCGGCGGTAACGAAGCGCAGCGGCGTGGCTTCAGCCTGCGTGGCGCCGGCGGGGACGTGCTTGGCGGGGGAACTCATGGCAACTCCGACATCGTGTGCTTGAACTTCACGATTCTAGTTGATCGGGGGTCAAGCACGGAGTTTTAGCCCCTCTCCCTTGGGGAGAGGGGTTGGGGTGAGGGTTCGGGGGTGCGATGGGGCTGGAGACGGTGTGGGGTTCGGCACTTCGCTCCTTCGGCACCCTCATCCGCCCTTTGGGCACCTTCATTCGGCACATCCGTGTGCCTCACCCTCCGGGCGGCTTCCGCCGTGCAAATCGGCATCCTGCCGATTTGTCTCCCAAGGGGAGAAGGGAAATCAGATGGAGATCGCGCGGGGTTCGGCATTTCGCTACGCCCGCACCCTCATCCGCCCTGCGGGCACCTTCTCCCAAGGGGAGAAGGGAAACCTACAGGCAGAGCGACAGATTCGGGCTGCCGACTACTCGGGTACCGACCTGCTCGCCACGGAGGAAGGCCAGCGCGGCCTCGATCACTTCAGGGGCATCGAGCACGCGCCTATGGCCTAGCCCTTGCGTGGTGAACAGCCGTGCGCCGGGCCAGAACTGGGCGTAGCGCTCGCCCTCGCCCCATGGCACGTCCGCGTCGTCGAGGTCGTGCACGATCAGTGCGGGCTGGCTCAGTGCGGGCAGATGACGGTGTACTTGCAACTGCTCGATGCTGACGCCGGTGCGGCGCAGCAGCCAGGCGTAGAACGGCTGGCGCAGGTATTCGCCCAGCCTTACGAAGCGGAAGAAGCGGCCGGCCGCCGCCGCCATGTCGGCGGCGGGCGCGACCAGGATCAGCTTGCGGGCGCGCCAGTCCTCGTCCTGCGCCAGCGTCACTGCGGCGCCGCCGAGCGAGTGGCCGATCGCCAGTGCGGCGTCGCCGTAGTGCCGGCCGATCGCGCGGATCGTCGCGGTGAATTCCGGCAGCGTGCACAGCTTGCCGCTGCTGTGGCCGTGACCGGGCTGGTCGAACGTGACCACGGCGTAACCCAGCGCCCGCAACTTCGCCACCCATGGCAGGAAGCGCAGGCCGAAGCTGGACCAACCGTGCGCCAGCAAGGCATAAGGTTGCGTCGAAGGATCGCCCCACACGTAGGTGGCGATGGTCTCGCCGTTCACCCGCAACTCGCCGCGCCGCATCTCGGCATCGCCCTGCACCGCCTGCGCGCGGCTGCGGCTGCTGGCGAACGGGGTGGCGAACAGGCGCGCAGCACGATTCACGGTGCGCGCGGGCGCCAGCCGGCTGCCCAGCGCGAAGCCGGCACGCACGCTGCCGAGCTTGAGGCGGGCGGCGAGTCCGGGGCCGGGGTGATTCATCGTGGTGGGGGATTTGGAGGACATGGGAGGTTTCCTCAGGGTTTCCAGCTGCGCCACAGGCGCTCGAAGGCCGCCGTGGTGAGGCGGCCGGCTTCGTCAAACCCGAACAGCCCGGCGTCGTGGTGCAGGCCGAGCATCAAGGCGTAGATCTCGAAGGCGAGCTGCTCGACGTCGGTATCGGCGTGCAGATGGCCTTCCTGCACGGCTTGCCCGATCGCCTTCTGCAGCTCGCCGCGCCAACCGGATTGCTGCTGCACCACGCCGTCGTGCAGCGCGCCGTCGCGGCCGTCGTATTCGCTGGCGGCGGACAACAGCACGCAGCCGCTCTGATGCTCGCGGCCCCATTCGAACCAGTTCGCCACGATGGCGCGCAGGCGCGGCAGGCCGCGCGGATGTTTCAGCGCCGGCAGCAGCACCTTGGCCATGAACCGGCGCGAGCCGGCATCGAGCACGGCCAGCTGCAGTTCTTCGCGGGAGCCGAAATGGGCGAACACGCCGCTCTTGGACATGCCCACATCCGCCGCCAATGTGCCGATCGACAAGCCTTCCAGCCCGTCATGGCGCGCCAGCGCATAGGCGTGGTCGAGGATCAGGTCGCGGGTGGAAGCGCGCTTGCCGGAGGGGATGGCTGGGGCGATTTCTGTCGTCATGGCCGACAAAATAGCACGACCGTTCGTACATTTCATCAACCATCCTCAACGTGATTTCTTGCGGGTATGCTCACGTCCCGATCACCTCCGCGAGGACCGCACCCATGAACTATCGGCATCTGCTCGTATCGCTGGCCGCCACGCTGCTGGGCAGCTGTGTCACCTCACCCACCGGCCGATCGCAGTTGATGATGGTGCCGGACAGCCAGATGAACCAGATGGGCCTGACCGCGTTCAACGACATGCGTAAACAGGGCAAATTCGTCGACGCACCGCGCGAACGCGCCTACGCGACCTGTGTGGCCAACGCATTGATCGCGGTACTGCCTGCCCCGTGGAACACCCAGTCGTGGGAGGTGCAGATCATCGGCGACGACAGCGCCAATGCCTTCGCCCTGCCCGGCGGCCGCATCGGCGTGAACAAGGGCATGTTCAAGGTCGCCACCGATCAAGACCAGTTGGCGACGGTGCTGGGGCATGAGTTGTCGCACGTGGTGGCACGGCACGGCGCCGAGCGCGTGTCCGACAATATGGCCACCCAGGCGGCGGTGGCGGCGGGCACGATCTACGCCGGCAGCCGCGGCACCAATGCCGGCTATGCCGCTGCGGCGCTGGGGCTGGGTGCGGAAGTGGGCATCCTGCTGCCGTTCTCGCGCACGCAGGAAAGCGAGGCCGACACGCTGGGCCAGCGCTACATGGCGCAGGCCGGCTTCGATCCGCGCGCGGCCGTGACACTGTGGGACAAGATGGGTGCGCAAGGCGGCAGCAAGCCACCGGCATTCCTGTCCACTCATCCGTCTTCCGGCAATCGCGCGCAGGCGCTGAACCAGCAGGCGCAGCAGTTGCTGCCGGTATATCAGCAAGCGCGCAGCCACGGCCGCGCGCCGGACTGCCGGCTGTAGACGGGTACCGAGGTAATCGCCGGCTGAACGGGCCGGCGCTCGCCGTCAACTGAGTGCGCGGTCCGTCGTTCTCCGTCCTGCACGCCGCGCCACGCGGCGATGAAGGAGAGCACCGTGAACCGATCACTCAAGCTGGCCCTGCTCGCGGGACTCGGCCTTAGCTTCTTCGCGGGCGCGACCTACGCGCCGCCCGCCGCCGCACAGGTGTCGGTTGGCGTAGGCATCCGGGTCGGACCGCCGCCGCCACGCTTCGAACGCGTACCGCCGCCGCGCGTGGGCTACGTCTGGGCTCCGGGTTACTGGCGCTGGGATGGCCGTCGCCACGTGTGGGCGGGCGGCTACTGGGTGCGCGCCCGTCCCGGCTATCGCTATCGCCCGGCTTACTGGGTGCATGGCCATCGCGGCTGGCGTTTCCATGAGGGCTATTGGGGCCGCTGAACGCGGCGGCCCATGAGTGATCGACGGCTGCCACAGCGGCTTTTGCCCCGAGTGACATCGACAACGCAACTTCCCCATCAACCCGATCCGGAATAAACCATGTCCATTCGTCTTGTTGCCCTCGCTTCCCTCGTCGCCGCGACCGCCCTGGCCAGCGGCTGTGTGGTGGAAGAACCCGTCCACCGCCAGCGCCCGGTCGTCGTCGAGCGCCCCGTGGTGGAGCGCGAATATGTGGAAGTGGTCGCACCACGGCCACCGCCGCCGGTCGTTGTGGAACAGGTAGAGCCCCGGCCCGGCTACATCTGGGCGCGCAGCTACTGGCGCTGGAACGGCCGCGATTACGTGATGGAGCGCGGCCACTGGGAGCCCGAACGGCGGGGTTATCACTACTCGCATCCGCATTGGGAACAGCGCGGCGATGGCTGGCACTGGCGCGCGGGCATCTGGATCGCCGGCTGAAACAGTCCTGGTCGATACACAAGCAAACGCCCCGCTAGCCGGGGCGTTTGCTTGTGCGATGGTGCGCATGACTCACATGGAAGTTGCCCCGGGCTCCCTCTTCTCGGCCTGCGCGGCGACCATGGCCCGATAGTCGCGGGGCGTCATGCCCACCGTCGCCTTGAACTGGCGGGCGAACGCACTCTGATCGGCAAAGCCGCAGGCCAGGCCGATAGCCGCCACGCTGTCTTCGCCGCGCAGCAGCCGCATGGCGGCTTCGATGCGCAACTTGGTCAGCACCTGCTGCGGGGTGAGCTGGAACACGCGGCGGAAATGCCGCTCCAGCTGCGCCACCGAAAGATCGGCCAGATCGGCCAAGGTCTGCACGCGCACGCTGTCCGCGTAATGCTCCTGCAGATGGGCGATGACCCGGCGCAGGCGCACATAGGTGGGATGACGCCCATCGGGCTGCCCCAGGTCGCGCGATATGCCGACGACGCCGCTGACTTTTCCGCGTATCTCCAGCGGCCGCTTGCAGGTCAGGCACCACCCGGGCGAGCGGTTGGAAAAGATGTGCACCTCGAGCTGGTTTTCGATCACCTCGCCCGCCAGTACCCGCTTATCCTGCGAAGCATAGGAACTGCTCAGCGCGGTCGGGAACAATTCCGTCACGCTGTGGCCGATCACTTCCTCGCGGCGCTTGAGCCCCAACCGGCGCACCAGGGTGAGATTGGCATGCGTGTAGCGGCCGGCATGATCCTTGACGAAAAACACCACGTCAGGCAACGCATCGAACAACACTTGCAACTCGTCAGCTGAAATTTTCACGCCCATTTTTTCGTCTCCCACGCAGCCGCCTACGTCCACCATCGCCAGTGTCCGAACGGCCCTCACGCACGGAAACGCCATTGTGCTGAATTCCGCATCCGCCGGCAGCAAGCATCCCTAGACGCTTGGGCCGCCGCGAAGCGAACATGGATCCATGGATACCATAGACGTCATCGATTCGCATACTGGCGGCGAGCCAACCCGCGTCGTCATCGCCGGCTTCCCCGATCTGGGCGGCGGCACGCTGGCCGATCAACGCCGGCATTTCCGTGACCGCTACGACCGATGGCGCAGCGCGATCGCCTGCGAACCGCGGGGGTCGAGCACCGTGGTGGGCGCTTTGCTGCTGCCGCCGCAGCACGAAGGCTCCTGCGCCGGAGCCATCTATTTCAACAACGTCGGCTATCTCGGCATGTGCGGACACGGCACCATCGGCGTGATCCGCACGCTGGCCTATCTGGGCCGGATCGCGCCCGGCAAACACCGGCTGGATACGCCGGTGGGCACGGTCGGCACGGAACTGTTCGAGGACGGACGCATCGCCGTCGACAACGTGGAAAGTTATCGATATGCGGCAGATGTCCGCATCGACGTCCCCGGTTACGGCAGCGTGCACGGCGACGTCGCCTGGGGCGGCAACTGGTTCTTCATCAGCAAGGACACGCCGCTGCCGCTGGAGATACACAGGCAGCGCGAACTCACCCAGTACACCGAGGCGATCCGCCGTGCGCTGGAGGCGGCCGGCATCACCGGCGCCGACGGCGGCGAGATCGACCATATCGAAATCAACGCAGCCTCACCCACGCCGGGCATGGACGGGCGCAACTTCGTGCTGTGTCCCGGGCTGGCCTATGACCGCTCGCCCTGCGGTACGGGCACCAGCGCCAAGCTGGCCTGTCTTGCTGCCGACGGCAAGCTTGCCGTGGGCGAGACGTGGCGGCAGGAAAGCATCCTCGGCAGCGTGTTCGAAGGCTCCTACACGCCCGGAACACGCGGCGTGCTGCCGCGCATTACGGGCACGGCCCACGTGGTGGCCCAGGCCACCTTGCTGATCGACGAAGCCGATCCGTTCACCTGGGGCAGCGGCGCGGAATGAGCCGGGAGCCCGCCAGGTCATGAGTGCCGGCAGCTACGACTTGATCGTGGTCGGCGCCGGCATCGTCGGCGCGAGCTGTGCCGACGCGGCCGCGACCGAAGGGCTGCGCGTGGCGATCGTGGAGCCCGGCCCGATCGGCGGCGGCGCCACGGCCGCCGCGATGGGACACCTGGTGGCGATGGACGACGATCCGGCCGAACTGGCGCTGGCGCGCTACTCGCTGCGCCAGTGGGAAGGTTTTGCCGACCTGCCCGAAGCCGAATTCAGCCGCTGCGGCACCTTGTGGGTGGCACGCGGCGAAACCGAGGGCGCCGCCATCGCCACGCGAATGGCCCGCTTGGCCGCCGGCGGTGTCGAGGCGCATGCGATCGATGCGCAGAACCTGTACGAACTGGAGCCTGCGCTGGTGCCCGGCATGTACGGCGGCATGCTGGTGCCGCACGAGGCGGTGGTCTATCCGCCCCGGATGGCACGCTATCTGGTGCAGCGTGCGCAGACGCGCCACGCGCGGCTGTACGCCGGCCGGTCCGTGCAACGGCTGACACACGGCGGCGTGATGCTGGATGACGGCACGCCACTCCACGGGCCGACACTGCTCGCCACCGGCTGCGCGCTGCCCGAGTTATTGCCGCAATTGCCGCTGCGCCCGCGCCGGGGACATCTGGTGATCACCGACCGCTATCCCGGCCTGCTGCGCCATCAGCTGCTGGAACTGGGTTATGCCGACAGCGCCCACGGCGACGCCGACAGCAGCGTCGCGTTCAATGTGCAGCCGCGGCCGACCGGACAGATCCTGATCGGCTCCTCGCGTGAATTCGGCGCCACCGATACGGCCGTGTCGCCGGCGATGGTGCAGCGCATGCTTGAGCGCGCCTTCAGTTTCATGCCGGTGCTGCGCGGTCTGCAGGCGCTGCGCATCTGGACCGGTTTCCGCCCCACTACGCCCGACGGCCTGCCTTATCTCGGCGCCGTGCCGGGGCGGACCGACGTGTGGGTCGCCGCCGGCCACGAAGGGCTGGGCGTCACCACCGCACTGGGCAGCGCGCAACTGCTGCTGGATCTGCTGCTGGGCCGCACACCCGCGATCGACCCGGCACCGTATGCGCCGGCAAGGATGTCCGCATGAGCACCCCGATCCGCATCACGGTGAACGGCCAGCCGGTCGAAGTACCGGTCGGCAGCAGCGTGGCGGCCGCGGTGGCGCGGGTCGCTGCGCATTCGCGCCGGTCGGTGCGCGGCGAACCGCGTGCTCCGTTGTGCGGCATGGGCGTGTGTTTCGAATGCCGCGTGCAGGTCGATGGCGTCGCCCATGTGCGCTCGTGCATGACGCCGGTCAGCGAGGGCATGCAGGTGCGAACCGATGACTGAGCCGATGGCCGAACATTACGACGTGCTGGTGGTGGGCGCCGGGCCGGCCGGGCTGGCGGCGGCACAGGCGGCCGCCATGCACGGCGCGCGGGTCGGCCTGCTCGACGCCCAGGCGCGAGCGGGTGGCCAGGTATGGCGGCACGACGTGCGGCGTGCGGCACCTCGCGCGGCACGCCAGGCGCTCGCGTCGCTGGAAAAAGTACAGGTTCTCGCCCGGCACAGCGTGGTCGCCGCCGCATCGCACAGCTTGCTGGTGGAAACGCCCGATGGCGCCAGACAACTCCGCTACGGCTCGCTGGTGCTGGCCACCGGCGCACGCGAACTGCTGCTGCCGTTTCCCGGCTGGACGCTGCCCGGCGTCACCGGTGCCGGCGGCTTGCAGGCGCTGACCAAGCAAGGCTGGCCGATCGCGGGCAAACGCGTGGTGGTCGCCGGCAGCGGCCCGCTACTGCTCGCCGCCGCGGCGACCTTGCGTGCGCATGGCGCCCATGTACTCGGCATCTACGAGCAGGCCACGGCGTCGGCGGTCCATGCCTTCGCGTGGCGGCTGCGGCACTGGCCGGCGCGCGCCGTGCAGGCGGTCGGCCTGCGCGCGCGGCTGGCCGGTGTGCCTTATCGCTGCGGCACGTTCGTGCGTGCCGCCGATGGCGAACAGACGCTGAGCTCCATCGAGGTGGAAGGTCCGCGCGGCGTGCGGCGGATCGCATGCGATCAGCTCGCAATCGGCTATGGACTGGTGCCGAATGTCGAAATGGCCGGCCTGCTCGGATGCGAACTCGAGCATGCCGGCGTGCATCCCCACGTGCGCGTGGACTCGCTGCTGCGTACCAGCGTGCCCGGCATCCATGCCGCCGGCGAGCTTTGCGGCATCGGCGGCCTTGCCGCTGCGCGCATCGAGGGCAGCATCGCGGGCCATGCGGCTGCCGGCGCCTACGGCAATGCCGCGACATTGCTGCCGCAACGCAGCCGTGAGCGCCGCTTCGCCGCGTTGCTGTCGCAGCACTTCGCGCTGGACCCGCGCCTGCATGCACTGGCGACGCCACAAACCCTGATCTGCCGCTGCGAGGACGTGACGCTCGCGGCGCTCGACGGCTTCGGCAATGCCCGCGACGCCCGACTGGCGACACGCTGCGGCATGGGCGCCTGCCAGGGCCGCATCTGCGGCAGCGCGCTGGCCGAGCTCGGCCGCTTCCCGCGCAGCGGCAGCCGCCCACCCCTGTTCCCCGCACGGCTGGCCACGCTGGCCGTGGCCGAAGCGGAATCTTTTCTTCCTGACGACTATCGAGGCAACCGAACATGAGCAACTCATCTCTCTGGCATGGCGTCATTCCCGCCATCACCACGCCGTTCACCGCCGATGGCCAGGTCGACCACGCCTTTCTCGCCAGCCACGCGAACCAGCTGATCGACGCCGGCTGCAAAGGCGTCGTGCCGCTGGGTTCGCTGGGCGAAGCGGCCACGCTGAGTTTCGAGGAGAAGCTGGCGATCCTGCGCACGCTGGTGCAGGCGCTGAAGGGTCGCGCGCCGGTGATCCCCGGCATCGCCGCGCTGTCCACCGACGAGGCCGTGCGCCTGGCGCGCGAAGCGAAGGCCATCGGCTGCGGCGGCTTGATGGTGCTGCCGCCGTATGTGTATTCCACCGACTGGCGCGAGATGGGCGCGCACGTGCGTGCGGTGATCGCCGCCACCGACTTGCCGTGCATGCTCTACAACAATCCGGTGGCCTACAAGACCGATTTCTCGCCGGCGCAGATCGCCGAGCTGGCCAATGAATTCCCGCAGGTGCAGGCGGTGAAGGAATCCTCCGGCGACGTGCGCCGCTTCGCCGGCATCCGTGCGCTGCTGGGCGATCGCGTGCAGTTGCTGGTCGGCATGGACGACGCCATCGTCGAAGGCGTGAGCATGGGCGCGGTGGGCTGGATCGCCGGCCTGGTCAATGCGTATCCGAAGGAATCGGTGAAGCTGTTCGAGCTGGCCCGCGACGGCGGCCCGAAGGCAGCCGAGTCGCTGTACGCCTGGTTTCTGCCGCTGCTGCGGCTGGACACGGTGCCGACCTTCGTGCAGCTGATCAAGCTGGTGCAGGCGAAGGTCGGGATGGGCAGCGAACAGGTGCGTGCACCGCGCCTGCCGGTGGCCGGCGCCGAGCGCGAGGCCGCGCTCAAGGTGATCGACCACGCCATCGCCACCCGCCCGGAGCTTTGAGCCATGGCCGCGCTCGAACCCCTGCTCATCGATGGCAGCTGGCGCGCACCGAAAGATGCGCAGGGGAGTTTCCAGGCTGAGGATCCGACTCGCGCCACGCCGATCGGGCCGCATTTTCCGATCAGTGGGCCGGACGATATCGAGGCAGCCTTGCGTGCTGCCGCGGCCGTCGCCGCCGAGCTGGCCGCCGCTCCTGCCGAGCGCATCGCCGACTTTCTCGATGCCTACGCCGACGCCATCGACGCCGACGCCGACACCTTGGTGGGGCTGGCGCACGCAGAGACCGCCCTGCCCGCCGAGCCGCGGCTGCGCACGGTGGAACTGCCGCGGACCAGCGGCCAGTTGCGCCAGGCGGCCAAAGCCGTGCGCAGCTACAGCTGGACCGCGCCCACCATCGACACCCGGCTCGGCCTGCGCGCGCATCGTGCTCCGCTGGCCAAGCCGGTGCTGGTGTTCGGCCCGAACAATTTTCCGTTCGCCTTCAACGCGATCGCCGGCAGCGATTTCGCTTCCGCCATCGCCGCGCGCAATCCGGTCATCGCCAAGGCGAATCCGTCGCATCCGGCCACCAGCCAGCGGCTGGCGCAACTGGCGCACGGCGCACTGGGCAAGGCCGGTCTACCGGCCGCTGCCGTGCAACTGCTTTATCACTTCGACAATGCGCTGGGCCTGAAGCTGGCCGGCGACACGCGGCTAGGCGCGATCGGCTTCACCGGCAGCCGTGCCGGCGGCCTCGCGTTGAAGGCTGCCGCGGACAAGGCCGGTGTGCCGATCTACGTCGAGATGTCCAGCGTCAATCCGGTGTTCCTGCTGCCCGGCGCACTGGCCGAACGCGGCGACGCGCTGGCGCAGGAATTCTTTGCCTCCTGCACGATGGGCAGCGGCCAGTTCTGCACCAACCCCGGCATCGCGATCGTGCCCGAAGGCATGCACGGCGATGCCTTTGTCGTTGCGGCGATGGAGCATTTCGCGGGCGCTACGCCGAAGGTGCTGTTCTCGCGCGGTGTGCAGGACAGCCTGGTACGCGCGGTCACTGTCTTGCGCGATGCGGGCGCCAAGGTTCTCGCCGGCGGCGCAGTGGGCGACGGTGAAGGTTATCGCCATCAGCCCACCTTGCTCACCGTCGACGCCGAGGCCTTCCTCGCCCGGCCCGATGCGCTGCAGACCGAGGCGTTCGGCCCGGCCAGCCTGCTGGTGCGGGTCGCCGATGCCGACGACATGGCCCGCGTGGCCGGCGCTTTCGAGGGCAACCTCACCGGCACGCTGTACCGCGCCGCTGACGGCAGCGACGATGCAGCGTGGTCGTCGGTAGCCGCCGTGCTGCGCACCAAAGTGGGCCGGCTGATCGCCAACAAGATGCCGACCGGCGTGGCGGTGAGCCCGGCCATGAACCACGGCGGCCCCTACCCGAGCACCGGCCACCCCGGCTTTACCGCGGTGGGCATGCCTGCGGCGATCCATCGCTTCACCGCCTTGCACAGCTACGACGGCGTGCCCGAGGCGCTGCTGCCGGTCGAATTGCGCGATCGCAATCCCGGCGGCGTGCAGCGGCTGGTCGACGATCGCTGGAGCGAAGGCGACATCGGCGGCAATCCATGAGCAAGGCACCCGTGAACCATGTGTCGTCGCCGCATGCCCAGATCGGCGGCCTCAGCCTTGTCCAGGCACAGGCCGCGCTGAAACCGTGGACGCAACGTGCTGCGCCGATCGGCGGCGCGGAATACCAGCAGCGCCTTGAACACGCGCGTCGGCTGATGCGCGCGCGCGGCGACGAGGCGTTGCTGATCACCGCAGGCAGTTCGCTGCGCTATTTCACCGGCATTTCCTGGGGCGCCAGCGAGCGCCTGGTCGCGATGCTGCTGACCTTGCGCGGCGATCCGGTCGTGCTGTGCCCCGCCTTCGAAGAGGGCTCGCTGGCCCATGAATTGAAGATCCCGGTGCAGGCGTGGTTCTGGGAAGAACACGAGAATCCGCACGCGCTGGTCGCGGATCTGCTGCGCGAGCACGGCATACGCCGGATGGCGCTGGATCCGGCCGCACCGTTCCTGGTGCATGAGCGGCTGCGCGCGGCGGCGGAGCATTGCCGCATCGTCGACGCCAGCGCCATCGTCGACGGCTGCCGCATGTGCAAATCGCCGGCCGAACTGGCCTTGATGCAGCAAGCCACCGCGATGACCTTGCACGCGCAACAGCTGGCCGCCGGCCTGCTGCACGAAGGCATCGCCACCGGTGAGGTGAAGCGTTTCATCGACCAGGCGCATCGCGCGCTGGGCGCCGACGGCGGCTCGACCTTCTGCATCGTGCAGTTCGGCCACGCCACCGCCTACCCGCACGGAATTCCCGGCGAGCAGACGCTGCAGCCGAACGAGCTGGTGCTGATCGACACCGGTTGCAGCGTCGGCGGCTACCAGTCGGACATCACCCGCAGCTATGTCTTCGGCACGCCCAACGCGGAGCAGGCACGCATCTGGGCGCTGGAACGCGCCGCACAGCAAGCCGCCTTCGACGCGGTGCGCCCGGGCGTGCACTGCGCCGAAGTGGATGCGGCGGCCCGCCGCGTACTCGAGGCCAGCGGACTGGGGCCGGACTACCGCCTGCCCGGCCTGCCGCATCGCACCGGTCACGGCTGCGGCCTGAGTATCCATGAAACGCCTTATCTGGTGCGCGGCGACGAGACGCCGCTGGCGCCCGGCATGTGCTGCAGCGATGAGCCGATGATCGTGGTGCCCGGGCGTTTCGGCATTCGTCTCGAAGACCACTTCCACGTTACCGAAGATGGCGCGGCGTGGTTCACGCAGCCGTCGCCCGCCATCGACCAGCCCTTCGCCTAGTTGCCGTATTGCCATGCTGCCGGAGTAGCGCCATGCACAAGTTGATCGTCAGCCTGAGTTGCGCCGTATGCATGGCCGCCGCCTCGCTGCACGTGTCTGCGACGGAGCATGCCGCCGCAAGCTTCCGCAACGTCTACACGCAGGAATGGACGTGGCGTCAGGCGCAGTTCCGCGGCGAAGACGACGAGGATCATCCGGCGGGCGAGCCGGCCGACCGTTTCCCCAAGGTCGACGCCGCTACGCAGTCGATGCGCGAGCGCTACTGGACCGGCGTGTTGAAGCAGCTCGACGCGATTCCGCCAAACCAGCTGCACGGCGACGATCCGGTCAACTATGCGGTCTACCGATATCAGATCGAAACCCTGCTGGCCGACCAGCATTTCCGCACCTGGGAAATGCCGTTCAACAGCGACACGGCGTTCTGGAGCAACCCCGGTTTCACCGCACGGCGGCCGCTGAGAAACGCCGAAGGCTATCGCCGCTACATCGCCCAGCTCAACGACATCCCGCGCTATTTCGCCGAAGAGATCGTCAACATGCGCGCCGGCCTCGCCCGCGGTTTCAGCGTGCCGCGGGTGACCTTGACCGGCCGCGATCAATCGATCGCCGACGTGGCCGACGCGAAGGGCGACGACAATCTGTTCTACACGCCGTTCAAGCAGATGCCGGACAGCATTCCCGCCGCCGAACAGGCCGCGTTGCGCGCCGAAGGCAGACGGGCGATCCAGCAGTCGGTGATCCCCGCCTACGCCGGGCTGCTCGATTTCATGCGCAACGTCTACATGAAGCAGGCGCGTACCACGCTGGCCGCCGAAGCCATGCCGGACGGCAAGGCGTTCTACCAGTCGCAGATCCGCCAGTTCACCACGCTGGACATGAGCCCCGACGCAATCCACGCGCTGGGGCTGAAGGAAGTGGCGAAGATTCACGCGGAGATGGAACAGGCCATCCGCGACAGCGGCTTCAAGGGCAGCTTCGCCGAGTTCCTGCACTACCTGCGCACCGATCCGAAGTTCTATCCGAAGAGCGCCGACGAACTGCTCAAGGATGCGTCGTGGATCGCCAAGCGGGTAGACGGCAAGATCGGCAACTACATCGGCCGCCTGCCGCGCCAGCGCTTCGCGATCGAACCGGTGCCGGCGGATCTCGCGCCGTTCTACACCGGCGGCCGCGGCGGCCCCGGCATCTATCTGGTCAACACGTATGACCTGCCCTCGCGTCCGCTGTATTCGCTGACCGCGCTGACCTTGCACGAATCCTCGCCCGGCCATGCGCTGCAGATGCCGCTGGCGGCCGAGCATGAAGGCTTGCCGGATTTCCGCCGCTACACCTACATCTCCGCCTATGGCGAAGGCTGGGCGCTCTATTCGGAGCGGCTGGGCGTGGAGATGGGCTTGTACGACACGCCGTACGACCGCTTCGGCTACCTGAGCTACCAGATGTGGCGCGCGTGCCGGCTGGTCGTGGATACCGGCATCCATCACCTGGGCTGGACGCGCGGACAGGCGCAGGCCTTCATGCGCGACAACACCGCGCTGAGCGAGCACGAAATCGACACCGAGGTAGATCGCTACATCGCGTGGCCGGCGCAGGCGCTGTCCTACTACCTCGGCGAAATGGCGATCGTGGATGCACGCGCCAAGGCGGAAAAAGCGCTGGGGCCGAAGTTCGACCTGCGCGCCTTCCACGACGCCGTGCTGTCGCTGGGCTCGGTGCCGCTGCCGGTGCTGCAGCAGCGCATCGACCGATTCATCGCGGAGGGCGGCAAGTCGCCTTATGCGGGCTCATCGAAATGATCGACATGCAACATCACGCCCGAGTAGGAGTCACGAATAACCCGTCATTCCTGCGCAAGCAGGAATCCAGTGACTTTCAGACCCTTGCCTTGAAAAGCAAAGGCACTGGGTCCCAGCTTGCGCTGGGATGACGAGCGATTTGAGGTTCCCGAGTACGAATCCATGCGGAAAAGCCCACGCCTTCGGTTTATGAGCTTTTCCACTACCAGGCAACATCACGCATCAGCCGGATGATTCCTTATGGCCCGTCAGGGAAAGTTCCACAAGCAGCTCAGCCTGGTCGATCTCACCTTTATCGGCCTGGGCGCCATCTTCGGTTCGGGCTGGCTGTTTTCGGCCAGCCAGGTGTCCGCCATCGCCGGGCCCGCGGGCATCCTGTCCTGGCTGATCGGGGGCGCCGCGGTGCTGCTGCTCGGCCTGGTCTACTGCGAGCTGGGCGCCGCCCTGCCACGGGCCGGCGGCGTGGTCCGCTACCCGGAATTTTCCCACGGGAACCTGCTGGGCTACCTGATGGGCTTCATCACGCTGATCGCGTTCTCCAGCCTGATCGCGATCGAAACCGTCGCCTCGCGGCAATACGCTTCGGCCTGGTGGCCAGCGTTGACCAAGGCCGGCTCCAGCGACCCGACCCTGCTCGGTTGGCTGGCCCAGCTGGTGCTGCTGATCTTTTTCTTCCTGCTCAACTATTTCAGCGTCAAGACGTTCGCCAAGGCGAATAACGTCACCAGCATTTTCAAGTTTGTCGTACCGCTGCTGGTCATCATCGTGCTGCTGGCGCATTTCCAGCCGCAGAACATGCAGCTGCACGGCTTCGCACCGTTCGGCTTTGCCGGCGTGGAAGGCGCGGTATCCGCCGGCGGCATCATATTCGCCTACCTGGGACTGACCCCGATCATTTCGGTAGCCAGCGAGGTACGCCATCCCCAGCGCACCATTCCCATCGCGCTGATCCTGTCGGTGGCGTTGTCGACCGTCATCTATCTGCTGCTGCAGATCGCGTTTCTCGGCAGCATCCCCGCCGACATGCTGGCCGGCGGATGGAGCGGCATCGGCACGAAATTCTCGCTGCCGTACCACGATATCGCCCTGGCGCTGGGACTCGGCTGGCTGGCCGTGCTGGTGGTGTCCGACGCGGTGATTTCGCCTAGCGGCACCGGCAACATCTACATGAACGCCACGCCGAGAGTCGTCTATGGCTGGGCCCGCAACGGCAGTTTCTTCAAGATGTTCACGAAGATCGACGACACCTCGGGCATACCACGCTCCGCGCTGTGGCTGACCTTGGGGCTGTCGGTGTTCTGGACCCTGCCCTTTCCCTCGTGGAGCGCCATGATCCGGGTCGTCTCGGCCGCGCTGGTGCTCAGCTATGCGGTCGCTCCGATCACGGTCGCCGCCTTGCGGCGCAGCGCCCCCGAGCTGCCCCGGCCGTTCTATGTGCGCGGCTTCGCCTTGCTTGGTCCGCTGTCCTTCATCGTGGCGGCGCTGATCGTCTACTGGTCCGACTGGGAAACCGTGTCGTGGCTGCTGGGGCTGCAGATCGTCATGTTCTTCGTCTACATCCTGTGCAAGATGGCCTCGCCCACCGGTCGCGCGAAACTTGCCCAGGAGGTGTATTCCTCGCTGTGGCTGATCGCCTTCTATGCGCTGCTCATGGTCGTCTCCTGGCTGGGGACGTTCGGCGGCATAGGCCTCATCGCGCACCCGTGGGATACCTTGCTGGTCGCCGCCATCGCCCTGGCCATTTATTACTGGGGCGCCCATACCGGCCTGCCGTCTTCCCTGCTGGAGCTGGGAACGGAGGAGGAGGATTAGGAGCGCCCCGATCTATTCGACGCCGGCGCCCTTGGCCGTCTGGACGTCCATATGCGGACAGACATGATCACCTGTGCACGAATCCGCATGGTGATCGCGCGATCGATACAAGACCGCGAAAAGGAGGCATGCGAATCTGACTCCAGGCCCGCATACGGAAAGCTCCTCCCCCTCTCTGCTGTCCACACGGCGCGTATGCGGGCCACCTTCTTCACCTGCGGCGAGCCGCCGCCGCGGCCACCACTGCCCGGGGTAGCTGACACCAATGGACCGACGTCGATTTCTGCAAGGCCTTGCCGCCACCGGCGCCGCCGGCCTGGCTGGGCTGTCGCCGCGGGATGCCGCCACCACCGCTGCTTCCACCCCTCGCAACACCGGCGCGCTGCCGCCTCCGACCCGCCTGCCGGTGTCAGCGATATCGATCGCCGGCCACACGCGCCTGGGCGCCTTCGGGTTCGACGACGGCGAATGGAGCGTCCACGAAGACTTGCGCGACCACGACGGCGCGATCACCTTGCAAGGCCCGCACGGCGGCTGCGTGCTGGGCAAGCGCACCGAGGCCTGCGACGCTGCCGGCCAGCCGCCTTATCTGGGCATGACGCTGGCCCAGGTCGCCCTGGCCGACGCCGACCTGCTGGCCGACCGCCTGCTGCGCCACGGCGAGCCGGACGAGCTGGCGGTGCGTGACGCGGCGCCGCCGGTGGCCTCCAAGCTCGATCCGGAGAATTACTACGGCCGGTTGCCGTGGACCACTTTTGTCGGCACCCGCCAATGTGCCGATACCGCGGCGGTATACACCTCCGGCAGCACGCGTACGTATCACTCCGACCAGGTATTCGCCGACCTGCACGATCCCAAGCGGGTGGCGCGCCGCCGCGAAGGCCTGCTCGGCGGCTGGTTGCCGGCGGTGCACAAGGTGGTGCCGATCGAGCCGGGGCGCTGGTACGACGTGCTGGTGTTCGCGGACGTCGACGCTACCGACCGTTTCGTGGTGCAGACCTGGCACCGTACCGCCCTGGTCGAGCATGGCCGGTTCAGCAAAGTCGTCTACGGGCACAGCTACCCCAGCTATCCGCCACGCCGGGCGGCGCCGGATGCCGCCGCGTTCTATCGCGCGCTGCTGCGCTTCCACGACTACTGGCAGCGCGAACTGGCCGACGCCAGCCAGGCCATGCTGCCTGCAGCGGGCTGGAGCGACATGGCCCGCTACGCCTTCGCCCGCGAGCTGGTGGTGCGCCCCGGCGGCACTTACCCCAAGTACGGCGCGGTGGATCGCGACTATTACGGCAACGAGTACGACGGCTTCCAGGACACCTTCACCAGCTCGTTGTACGCGAACATGGAATGGGGCCGCTTCGCGCAGGCCGCTGCAGTTCTGGACGGCTATTTCACCGACTTCGTGCAGCCCGACGGCATGATCAACATGCGCGGCGCCGAGACCGGACAGTTCGGCCTGACCTTGTCGCTGCTGGCGCGCTACCTGCACTACACCGGCGATCGCGCGCTGCTGATCAAGCATCGCGACAAGATCGAGGCGACCGCGCAGATCCTGCTGGAGCTGCACGACGAAAGCCTGCGCCTGCCGCCCGAGCATCCGGGCCACGGTCTGATCCATGGCTGGAACGAGTCCGATGCCTGTCTGTTTCCCGACCCCAAGCTGTGGTGGAAGCCTTACTACGCCAACAGCGCCCTGGCCTCGCGCGGACTGAGCGATATCGCCGCCGTGTGGCCGCAGATCGCACCAGCCGGCGGCAGCGGCGCGGCCGGCCATTGGCAGCAGCGGGCCGATACCTTGCGCCAGCAAACCGTGCGCAGCCTGCGCGCCAACGTGCGCCACGATCTCAAACCGCCTTACGTGGGGCCGCTGCCTGGCGTGAAGCTGACCTTCCGCGAATCGCTGGCGCAGGAAAAACCCAGCGAGCAGCAATGGCCGCATCGCGCCTATGCCGAACTGCTGCAGGCCGACGTATTGCCCGACGACCTGGCTCATCTGGTGATCGACTGCATGCGCGGCCACGGCGCCACCAGCATCGGCGTGGTGGCGAACATCGGGCCGCCGGACGACAAGAGCCGCGACATCCTCGGCTTCATTTCCTACGGCTACGCGCAGCAGTTGCTGCGGCTGAACCGCATCGACGAATACCTGCTGTTCCTCTACGCCCATCGCCATCACGCGCATACGCCGGGCAGCTGGACCGCCGGCGAGGTCGCGGACATCAGCGGCGGCATGCCGTTGTTCTGCATGCCGGCGCAGCTGACCATTCCGTTGCTGCTGCGCTGGATGCTGGTGTTCGAGGACAGCGCCGGCCAGAGCCTGTACCTCGGCCGCGCCGTGCCGCGCGCGTGGCTGGCCAGCGGCGAACCAGTGGGCATCGGCGCTGCGCCCACCCGCTGGGGTCGCGCCGGTTTCCAGTTGCAGGCAGCGAAGGACGGCACGATACGCGGATCGGTCAACCTGCCCGATCGCGATGCACCCGCCACCGTCTGGCTCAGCCTGCGCCTACCCGCCGGCAAGCAGTTGATCGAAGCGACATTGGACGGCCATCCGATCACCGCCGATGATCGCCGCGGCGATGCCGTGCGCCTGCGCGGCGCACCGGGCCAGTCCATCGAGGTACATGCACGCTACGCCTGATGGCTGCATCGCGTTCGCCAAGACACCGCTCGCGGCCACGCCGCCGATGAGCTGGAACAGCTGAATATGCGGGCAGCGCCCGCATAGCCGCATGTACTACTGCCAGCGGCCATATGCCGCTGGCAGACTATGCAAGATTCCGCACATCAATTCGGCAAATGAGACAAGACGGGCCGCTTATGTGACGGCACGATGAAAGCGTGCACTTGGGAGGGTTGCACGCAATCAAGGCCACGGACTTTCCTGTACGTGGCGATGTCCGGAATCCGGGGATAGTTGGCATGCCGTACGACACAGCCTGGCGCAGGCGATTTCTCAAAGGCGCGGCGACCACACTGGCATCAGCCGTGCTGGCACCCAGGGCATTTGCCTTCGCTCCCGATGTGGCCGCGCCAGCGGCAGCTCCCGCCGCGGCGCCCGGTGCGGGATCCCGCGAACAGCCGGTCCGCCGCATGCAGTCCTTCGCGCTGAATCAGGTGCGCTTGCTGGACAGCGACTTCGCCACTGCCGCCGCCACCAATTTGCGCTACCTGCACAGCTTGTCGGTGGACCGGCTGGCGCACAGTTTCCGCACGCAGGCCGGCATTGCATCGACTGCCGCGCCGCTAGGCGGTTGGGAAAAACCCGACTGCGAACTGCGCGGCCACTTCAGCGGCGGCCACTATCTGTCGGCAGCCGCACTGGCCCATGCGAGCCTGGGCGACGAGCTGCTCAAGCAACGCGGCGACCAGTTGGTCGCGGCACTGGCCGCCTGCCAGCAACCGAACGGCTATCTCAGCGCGTTCCCGGAAAACTTTTTCGACCGCCTCAGCAGCGGGCAGAAAGTGTGGGCGCCGTTCTACACCGTCCACAAGATCTTCGCCGGCATGCTCGACATGTACATGCATGCCGGCAATACGCAGGCGCTGCAGGTGGCCACCGGCATCGGCAACTGGACCGTGCGCTGGCTCAACGGCTTCTCCGACAACGAGATCGCGCACATCCTGAAGACCGAGTACGGCGGCATGAACGATGCGCTGTACGAGCTGTATGCGATCACCGGCAACGAGCGCTACCGCGAAGCGGCCCATCGTTTCGACCAGGCTTCGCTATTGGATCCGCTGGCCGCCCACCGCGACGAGTTGCAGGGACTGCACAGCAATACGCAGATACCCAAGGTCATCGGTGCCGCGCGCCGCTACGAGCTCACCGGCGAACCGCGCTACCGGCGCATCGCCGAGTTCTTCTGGGAAACCGTTACCCGGAATCGCACCTACGCCACCGGCGGCTCCAGCAACGACGAGTTCTGGAAGACCGGGCCGGGCGATCTCAAAGGCCAGCTCGGCTTGTACAGCGCCGAATGCTGCGTGGCCTACAACCTGCTCAAGCTGACCCGCCACGTCTACGCGTGGAGCGGCGACCCGCGCGCTTTCGATTATTACGAACGCACGCTCTACAACGCGCGCCTGGGCACCCAGGACAGCGACGGCATGAAGCTCTACTACTACCCGCTGCAGCCGGGCGCGGCGAAGTTCTACAACTCGCCGACGGATTCGTTCTGGTGCTGCACCGGCACCGGCGCCGAGGAGTTCGCCCGCTTCAACGACAGCATCTACTTCCACGACGGACAGGATCTCTACGTCAACCTGTTCATCCCTTCCGAGTTGAACTGGCCGCAGCAGAAGCTGACCCTGCGCCAGGAAACCACCTTCCCGCGCGAACCACGTACCCGCTTCAGCCTCAAACTGGCCGCACCGGCGCATTTCGCGCTCAATCTGCGCGTACCGGGCTGGATCGGACCCGACGCCAGAGTGCGCCTCAATGGCGAAGCGCTCGATGTGTTCGCCTCGCCCGGCAGCTACCTCACCTTGCAACGCGAATGGCATGACGGCGACCGTCTCGAACTGGAGCTGCCGATGCAGCTGCACAGCGAGGCGCTGCCCGGCGACGACAGTCAGCGCGCCGTGCTGTACGGGCCCCTGGTGCTGGCCGCGCGGCTGGGCAGCCAGGGCCTGACCCATGCCATGCAGTACTGCGGCTACGACGCCAGCCCGAAACCGGAACCCAAGCCGCAGCCGACACCACGGGTGATGGCAGAGCAGGCGCAGGACACCTCATGGCTGCGCGTGGTTTCCGCGCGCGAGCTTCGCTTCGAAGCTGTCACTCGCGACGGCAACGTCGCGGTGGCGCCGCTGAACCGGGTGCATGGCGAGCGCTACGCCGTGTACTGGCAAACCGAACAAGGCGCGTCCAGCAGCGGCTGAACGCGCGCACTGCCCCTTGCCGCTGCGAGGGGCAGTCATCGAGGCAGGTCCGGGCAAACGCTTGCCGGCCATCTGCCAACCGGCGACCGAAACAGGCTGGGCTTCTGCCCGGCACGGCCGGTCGCTGCCCACGAAAAGCTCCACCCCCAACGGATCGAACCCATCGCCCGGACGCGGTTCACCTGTTCCACCGGCCACACCCCGATCACGCCGCCAAGCCACGCGAGGAATCTCTATGCTCACGACGTACACCAGCAAGCCCAACCATCTGTCCTGTCGCCCCCATCCCGCCCACACCCAGCACGTGCTCACCCAGCGCCTGCTCAGCCGCACGGTGAAGCTCGCCCTCGCCGCCATGCTGTTCGGTACCGCACAGGTACACGCGCAGGACAACAGTGCCGCCGCCAATGCCGATGCACCGGCTGCCGACGCGACGGCTCCAGCAAAGAGCAAGACCCTCGACGCAGTCGTCGTTACCGGCTCGCGCATCCGGCGTGTAGACGTAGAGACGGCCAATCCGGTGGTGACTCTCAACCGCGCCCAGATCACCGCCACCGGCAAGGCCACCCTGGGCGACCTGGTGCAGGACCTGCCTTCCATCGCCGGCAGCGCCACCAACGCCAGCACCAACAACGGCGGCGGCACCGGCGCGGCGACCATTTCGCTGCGCGGCCTGGGCGACAAGCGCACGCTGATCCTGGTCAACGGCGTGCGCCTGGCCTACAACGACGTCAACAGCATTCCCGCCAACATGATCGACCGTATCGAGGTGCTCAGCGACGGTGCCTCGGCGATCTACGGTTCCGACGCCATCGGCGGCGTGGTCAACTTCATCCTGCGCGACCGCTACGACGGCGTGCAGTTCACCACCGACTTCGGCGAGAGCAGGCACAGCGACGGCTTTCGCCGCAGCTTCACGCTGACGGCCGGCCACACCGGCGAGAAAGGCAGCATCGTCGCAGGCGTGGCCCATCACACCATCGATCCCGTGCAAGCCGCCAATCGCGACTTCTCCAGGGACGCGCTGAACCTGTCCGACGGCCAGGTCGTGCGCAGCGGCTCCTCGGCCAATCCGGCCGGTGCGATCACCTTGCCCGGCTCGCTGGCTGCGCAGCTGGGCTGCACTTCGCGCGTGTCGCTCAACAAGGGCGTCAGCGGCGCCACTTCGCTCGACGACTACCACTGCTATTCGCGCGCCGATACTTACAACTACCAACGCGACAACATCCTGCAGACGCCGCAGGAGCGCAACAGCTTCTTCGTGCTCGGCAAGTACAAGCTGGCCGACCACATCGAGGCCTACGCCAACCTCTACTACACCAAGACGCACTCGGACTCCGAGATAGCGCCGATCCCGATTTTCGCCAACGGCGACAACTTCCTGGTTTCCGCCAACAACTACTACAACCCGTTCGGGGTCAACTTCGGCACGGACCGCACCACCGGCGACAACTACGGCTCGTACAACACCCGCATCACCACGCTGGGCCGCCGGCGCTACGTCTACAACACGTACAACACCCAGTTCAATCCGGGCCTGCGCGGCAGCTTCGGCGACAGTTCCTGGCAGTGGGACGCGGACGTCAACTACGGCAAGGTGCGGCAGAAGTCGATCAACTACGGTTTCCTCGACTACGCCAAGCTGGAGCAGGGACTGGGGCCGTCGTTCCTGAGCGGCAACGGCACGGTGACCTGCGGCACGGCGGCCAACCCGATCGCGGGCTGCACGCCGATCAATCTCTTCAACGTCAGCGACCCGGCCACTATCGCCGCGCTCAAGGCGGTCCAGGTCAACCCGGTCGCCACCACCGACTACACGGTGAAGCAGTTCGAGGCCAACGCCAACGGTGAGCTGTTCACCCTGCCCGCGGGCACGGTCAACCTGGCCGCCGGCGTGTCCTATCGCAAGGAAAGCACCTCGACGCGCACCGACCCCAATGCCGTGGCCGACCTGGACGGCCTGTGCGGCGTGGTGGAGTTCTGCACCACGGTGCTGTCGGGCAGCTTCAACGTGAAAGAGGCCTACGCCGAAACGCTGGTCCCGCTCTTGGCCGACAAACCGTTCGTCCATTCGCTGAACCTCACCGTCGGCACGCGCTTCTCCGACTACAGCACCGCCGGCACCACCACCAACAGCAAGGTCGCGCTGGAATGGCGGCCGCTGGAAAACCTGCTGCTGCGCGGCACCGTGTCGCAAGTGTTCCGCGCGCCGAACATCAGCGAGCTGTATGCCGGCATCGGCGGCGACTCGCCTACGGTCAACGATCCGTGCAACTTCTACACCGGCGGTCATGGCGCAGCCTGCGCCAACGTGCCCACCGACGGCAGCTACCAGCAGTCCAATCCGCAGATCGGCGCCAAGACCTCCGGTGCGATCGCCGCCGGCTATCAGCTGAAACCGGAAAAAGGCAAGTCGTTCGATTTCGGCCTGGTGTACGACCCGCAGTGGCTCAACGGCCTGTCGTTGAGCGCCGACGTGTGGCGCATCAACCTCAACGACACGATCACCTCGATTTCGGCGCAGACCGTGCTCAACCAGTGCTACGGCAACGGCGCCAGTCCGTTCTGCAGCTTCATCCACCGCCTCAACACCGGCGAGATCAACTATGTGGCCGAGCCCACGGTGAATCTGGGCGCGCTGTCGACCAAGGGCGTGGACAGCAGCATCGCCTACCGCTTCGACGAGAGCCGCTTCGGCCGCTTCAATGTCAGCCTCAACAACACCTACATCGCCCGTTACGACATCAACCCGGTACCCGGCGATCCCACGTCGGTCACCATCCACAACGCCGGCAAGTACACCTACGCCTACGGCGACTTCCCGCGCTGGCGCAGCCTGGCCATGCTGAACTGGAGCCGCGGTCCGTGGAGCGCCAGCTGGCGCCTGCGCTACATCGGCCGCACCCAGATCGGCAGCGCCGACGAACGCCAGCAGCTGTCGGCCGATACGGACCAGTCGGCGGTGGTGCGCAAGATCGGCGCCTACACGTACAACAGCGTGCAGGTCGGCTACAACTTCGAGAAATGGCACACCCGGCTGGACCTGGGCATCGACAACATCGCCGACAAGCAGCCGCCGCTGTTCTATCAAAACAACGTGACCAACTCGAACACCGACGTGGCTACCTACGACGTGATGGGCCGCTACTACTGGGCGCGCGCCACGGTAACGTTCTGAAGCCATGGGGAAGGGAGACGGCCGGCCCGCAGGCCGGCCGTCGGGAAACCGGCCGGTGGCCTGGCCCGGCCGGTGCACGGGCACGCCCGGCTTCCGCGGGATTTGCAGGCCACTGTGGGCAGCTATTGAGCACATCCAGACAGAGCCCGCCACAGCGGCGATTGCTGCGTCGCAGTGCGGCTGTCTTGTGCGAGGTACTAGACTACGCCGTCCGATCGTCGCCCCGACCCTGCCTCGGGGCGACGATTTTTTAGGTTTTTCAGTGCCTTGGCCGGATCACTCCCCACTGACCGGCATCCTTCCCACGGAGTCAAGCGTTCCATGATTTTCGAAACCATTGCCAACACGGGTCACGAAGAAGTCGTCTTCTGCCACAACAAGGACGCCGGTCTGAAGGCCATCATCGCCATTCACAACACGGTGCTGGGCCCCGCGCTCGGCGGTCTGCGCATGTGGCCGTACAAGACCGAGCAAGAGGCAGTGAACGACGTGTTGCGCCTGTCGCGCGGCATGACGTTCAAGAACGCCGTGGCCGGCCTGAACCTGGGCGGCGGCAAGGCGGTGATCATCGGCGATCCGAGCAAGGACAAGTCCGAAGCGCTGTTCCGCGCGTTCGGCCGCTTCGTCAACTCGCTCAACGGCCGCTACATCACGGCCGAGGACGTCGGCATCGACGTCAACGACATGGAATACGTGTTCCGTGAAACCGAGTACGTCACCGGCGTGCACCAGGTGCATGGCGGTTCGGGCGATCCGTCGCCGTTCACCGCGTTCGGTTCGCTGCAAGGCCTGATGGCTTCGCTGCAGGCGAAGTACGGCAATGAGGACGTGGGCAAGTACAGCTACGCCGTGCAGGGTTGCGGCCACGTCGGCGGCGAGTTCATCAAGCTGCTGCGCGAACAGGGCGCCAAGGTGTTCGTTACCGACATCAACAAGGAAGCCGTGCAGCGCTGCGTCGACGAGCTGGGTTGCGAAGCGGTGGGCCTGGACGAGATCTACGACGTCGACGCCGACGTGTACTCGCCGTGCGCACTGGGCGGCACCGTCAACGAGCAGACCATCGACCGCATCAAGGCGAAGATCATCTGCGGCCCGGCCAACAACCAGCTGGCCACCGACGAGATCGGCGACGAGCTGCAGCGTCGCGGCGTGCTGTATGCGCCCGACTACGCGGTCAACGCCGGCGGCGTGATGAACGTGTCGCTGGAAATCGACGGCTACAACCGCGAGCGCGCGATGCGCATGATGCGCACGATCTATTACAACCTCGGCCGCATCTTCGAGATCTCCAAGAACGAGAACATCCCGACCTACAAAGCCGCCGACCGCCTGGCCGAAGAGCGCATCAGCGCGATCGGCAAGATCAAGCTGGCGCACATGGGCAACAACGGCACCCGCTTCCAGGGCCGCATGCGCGGTCAGTAAGCAACACATCGCTTGCGCAGAAGCAGCCGCCGGTTGTTGAGCTAGCCGTTTTGACTGGCTGTTGATTTTCCAGGCTGCCACCCAAAGCCCCTGATCGAACATCAGGGGCTTTTTCGTGCCGAAAGCTGACTGCGACGCAAGGCGGCGGCCTACTCCGCCTCTGCCCGGTTATTCGCAACAGGACTTCTGCTGCTGGATCGGCGGACACGGCACGCTGCCGTAGGAGCAGAACACGCAGCAATCACCGGCTTTGGGCCGGAGCAGTTCGCCGCAATCCGCACATTCATAGAAAAACTGGCAGGCGTTGGTCGGCATGGTTTCGCTGGCCTGATGGCCGCAATGCGGACAGGTCAGCGTGCTCTGCAAGATGAGCTCGGTCGTCATGTGTTTCGCCGGAGAAATGAGGGTGAAGTGTCGGCAGAGCCTTCGCTTTGCCCGTATCTATCGAGTCGATTCAGCGGGCGTCCACGGTATCGTTGACCGTGCGGCAGGACGTGCTGGGTGCCGGCGCCAGCAGATCGCGGATCGACACCGCCACCATCAGCAGCAGGCCCGGATAGAGCAGCCATCCGGTGCGATGGCCACTGGCCCGCATCACAAATACCGCCACCAGCACCAGCAAGGGGCCGAGCATGCCGAGCGCGGCACGCGGCCACTGCCGGTGACTGCGCCAGCCCAGCGCGTTGGCGAGCAACGCGATGGCGGCAAATGCCGGCAGCAGGATGCGGATGAACAAGCCTTCATACGGGCTCAGTACACCCAGCCCGATCGCCGCACCGAGGCCGGCCAGGGCGGGAAAGCAATTTACGCAGGCCGCCGCCGAGACGGCACTGCCGATCAGTCCGGCCTTGTCGGCCAGCCGGGTAAGCAAGGACATGGGATCTCCTTTCGCGCGGGATGCCGGTGGTCTAAGGTATTCCCGTAGTCAAGTACGGAGTCAAGCCCATGCCATCCAGGCACGATACGTTTTCCATCGGCGCCTTCGCCAAGGCAGCCGGAGTCAATGTCGAGACGATCCGCTTCTACCAGCGCAAGCGCCTGTTGCCGGAACCCGCCCGTCCGCCGGGCGGCATCCGGCGCTACGGAAACGCGGAGGTAGCGCGGGTGAAGTTCGTGAAATCCGCGCAGCGCCTGGGGTTCAGCCTCGATGAGGTAGCGCAGCTGCTGCAACTGGAGGACGGCACCCATTGCACGCAAGCGGCCAGTCTGGCCGCACTGCGGCTGGTCGATGTACGCAACCGGCTGGCCGACCTCACACGCATGGAGACGACCCTCGCCGCGCTCGTCGAACAATGCGGTGCGCGTCGGCGCAGCGTGTCCTGCCCGCTTATCGCCTCTCTGCATGCCTGCTGACATGGCGGCATGTCGTGCACCGACCGCTGGCAGTGGCGCAACGCGATGACAGACCCTTGGCGACATCGAGAAGATCCGGCGAAGCCACCTTGAACGGCATCGTCATTGCCGGCCAGCCCATCGCAGCGATGGCTTCATGTTGAAGGGTGACGGCGCCCTTGCCTGTGGCGGCCGCCTTGACCACACCTGCGCCCTGCACCTCGGCGGGCCAGGCATCGTGCTGCATGCCGGGCATGTCGGGATCCAGGCCAGCATCGCGAAAGCCCATGCGAAGGTGATGAGGTGCTTCTTCATGCTTCAGTTTGCTTGTGGGCTGGAGTGAAGGGCGATGCTCGCCCGATCGGCCTTATGCAATCGATGCAGGACCAGCAGACGGAATGCGGCGGGGATGACCAGCATGGACAGCAGTGGTGCCGTGAGCATCCCGCCGATCATCGGCGCAGCGATGCGCTGCATGACCTCCGAGCCGGCACCGTGGCCGAGCAGGATCGGAAACAGACCGGCGAGAATCACCGCGACGGTCATCGCCTTCGGCCGCACGCGCTGCACGGCACCTTCGCGGATGGCCGCATCGAGCTCTTCGATACCGGCGTGCGGATTCGAGTCGAGTTGGCGATCCCATGCCTGGCGCAGATACAGCAGCATCACCACGCCGAACTCCGCGGCGACGCCGGCCAGCGCGATGAAGCCGATGATCGTGGCCACCGACACCGCATGACCGAGCAGCCAGATCAACCACAGGCCGCCGACCAGCGCCAGCGGCACGCTGACCATGATCAGCACGGCCTCGCTCACGCGCCGGAACACGGCGTAGATCAGAAGAAAAATGATCGCCAGCGCGATCGGCACCACCAGCCTGAGTCGTTGCATGGCACTGGCCAGATACTCGAACTGGCCCGACCAGGTCACGGTGGTGCCCGGCGGCAACGTGATCTGCTGCGCCACCGCACGTTGCAGGTTGGCGACTACCGTGCCCAGATCGCTGCCGGCCGTATCGACGTAGACATACGTGGCCAACTGGCCGTCCTCGCTTTTCAGCATGGACGGCCCTGCCTCAACCGTGATGTCGGCGATCTGGCCCAGCGTGATCTGTGCCCCGTTGGCGGTGACGATCGGCAGCTGCCGAATCGCTGCGATGGAATCGCGCTCGGCACGCGGGTAGCGCACCACGATGGGATAGCGTTCGCGCCCTTCGACGGTCTGGCCGATCGGGTCGCCGCCCACGACGGTGGCGATCAGTCGCTGCACGCGTTCCTGGGTCAACCCGTAGCGCGCGGCGGCGTCACGGCGGATAGCCACATCCACATAGCGCCCGCTGGTCGGGCGCTCGGCGATCGCCGAACCGACACCCGGCACGGTCTTCGCCACGGTTTCGATGCGATCGGCCACGGCCTGCATGGTGGCCAGATCGGTGCCCAGCACCTTGATGCCGATCGGGCTCTTGATGCCGGTGGACAGCATGTCGATGCGGTTGCGGATCGGTGGCACGAACAGGTTGGTCAGCCCCGGCACGTGCACGGCCTGGTCCAGTTCCGCCTCGATCTTCGCCATCGTCATGTCAGGACGCCACTGATCCTTCGGCTTGAAGGTGATGGTGGTCTCGAACATCTCCAGCGGCGCCGGATCGGTGGCCGTTTCGGCGCGTCCCGCCTTGCCGAATACATGCGCGACCTCCGGCACGGTCTTGATCATGCGATCGGTAAGCTGCAGCAACTGCGACGCCTTGCCTGCCGACAGGCCCGGCAACGCGGTGGGCATGTACAGCAGCGTGCCTTCGTCCATGGCAGGCATGAACTCGCTGCCGAGTCGGCTGAGCGGAACGAGCGCGGTGAGCAGCAACAAGCCGCCCAGCAGCAACACCATCTTCGAATGGCGCAGCACCATTTCGAGCATCGGCCGATAGCCACGCATCAAGCCGCGATTGAGCGGATTGTCGCGCTCGGCACGGATGCGACCGCGCACCAGGTAACCCATCAGCACCGGCACCAGCGTCACCGCGAGGCCCGCCGCTGCCGCCATCGCGTAGGTCTTGGTGAAAGCCAGCGGCTTGAACAGCTTGCCCTCCTGCCCTTGCAGCGCAAACACCGGCACGAACGACAGCGCGATGATCAACAGGCTCACGAACAACGCCGGTCCCACTTCGGCGGCGGACTCGGCGATCAGTGACCACCGTTCGGCGCCCTGCGGCTCACGTCCGTCATTCGCCTCGCGCCAATGTTCCAGGTGCTTGTGGGTGTTCTCGATCATCACGATCGCCGCATCGACCATGGCGCCGATCGCGATCGCGATGCCGCCCAGCGACATCAGGTTCGCCGACACACCTTGCAGGTCCATCACGATGAAAGCCGCCAGCACGCCCAGCGGCAGCGTGACCACCGCCACCAGCGCCGAACGCAGATGGCCCAGGAACAGCACGCAGACCAGCGCCACGACAAGGAACTCCTCCAGCAGCTTGCCCCAGACGTTCGCCACCGCCGCATCTATCAGCTGCGACCGGTCGTAGGTCGGCACGATCTCGACGCCGGGTGGCAGGCTGCGCTTGAGCTCGGTCAGCTTGGCTTTTACCGCGGCAATGGCGGCCTTGGCGTTCTTGCCGGTGCGCAGCACAATCACCCCGCCGGCGACTTCACCCTCACCGTCCAGCTCGGTGACGCCGCGACGAAACGTGGGGCCGCGCCGTACCGTCGCCACGTCGCGCAGCAACACCGGCACACCGCCGGCATTGGCGGTGACCGGCACGTTTTCGAAGCCCTCGCGGCTTTTCAGATAGCCCTCGCTGCGCACCATCAGTTCCGCCTCGCCCTGCTCGATCACCGAGCCGCCGTTGGCGCCGTTGGCGGAGCGGATCGCTTCGACAAGCTGCTCCACGGTGATGCCGCGTGCCGCCAGCGCCTGGCTGTCGGGCACGATCTGCCACGCGCGCTCCATGCCGCCGATGCTGGCCACCTCGGCGACGTCCGGCACGGTCTTCAACTGAAAGCGCAAGAACCAGTCCTGCAAGGCGCGCAGCTGGCCGATATCGTGCTTGCCGGTGCGATCGACCAGTGCATATTCATAAACCCAACCCAACCCCGTCGCATCCGGACCAAGTGATGGCGTGACGTCGGCGGGCAGATTGCCGCGCACCTGGCTGAGATACTCCAGCACGCGAGAGCGCGCCCAATACAGATCGGTGCTGTCGTCGAACAGCACATAGACGTAGGAATCGCCGAAGAACGAATAGCCGCGAACGACCTTGGCGCCGGGTACCGACAACATCGTGGTCGCCAGCGGATAGGTGACCTGATCCTCGACAACCTGCGGCGACTGGCCCGGGTAGCTGGTGCGGATGATGACCTGGGTGTCGGACAGATCCGGCAATGCATCGATCGGCGTGTGCAGCGCGGCGAATACGCCAGCCAGCGCGAGGGCCAGCGCCGCCAGCAAGACGATTACGCGATACGCGATCGCGGTGCGGATCAGGGCGCCGATCATCGCCCGTCTCCCATGGGCATACCAGGCATCGGTGCACTGGTGGCCGGTGCCGGCTGAACCGGGTGATCGTTCAGCCGTTCCAACGCACCGGACAGGCTCGCCTCCGAATCGATCAGGAACTGGCCGGAGATCACGACCTTTTCTCCGCCCATGAGGCCCTCGCGTATTTCGGTGTAGCCGCTGGCCGAACGCCCGGTACGCACGGCGACGGGTCGAAAGTGTCCGCCATCTTCGGCGACGATCACCCGCGCCTGGCCGCCTGTGACGATCAGCGCGTCATCCGGCACTACTGCTACGGCTTCGCCTTGCGCCGGGTTGAGCTGCACGGTGGCGAACATGCCCGGGCTCAAGGAACCATCGGAATTGTCGAGCACGATGCGGGCACGCTGCGTGCGAGTCGTCGGGTCGATGTCCGGCAACAGCGTTTCCACCGTGCCGTGAAACACTCGGCCCGGCAGTGCATCGACTGCAACGGTGACTGGTGTGCCGCCTCGCACCGTGCCGGCTGCCGCTTGCGGCAGCGCCGCCTCGATCCACACCGTGGACAGGCCATTCAAGGTCATCAAGGTCTGGCCTGCGCCGACTCGCTGGCCTTCACGCACGTCCAGTGTCGTGACGATGCCGGCTTGTGGCGCATGCAAGGTGATCGCGGCATCCGAGCCATGACGCGACGACTGAATATCTGCAGGCGTCAGGCCCAATACCTGCAGGCGTTCGCGCGACGCAGCGCGCAAGTCTTTCGCATCGGCCGACTGTACTTGCTGAAGCGCGCGGTATTCCGCCAGCGCGCTGTTCCATTGCGGGGCCAGCAGTTCGGCCAAGGGCGCGCCGGCAGCGACGGCCGTGTACGGTGCACGCACATCGAGCCTGGCAATGACGGCGTCGACTCGCGCGCTGACGGTCATGGCGTGCCGCAGATCCCACGTGATCGTGCCTGGAACCCGGATCGCGGAAGCCAGCACACGGCGTTCCACCACAGCGGTGCGCACGCCCAGATTCTGCACGGTGGCCGGGTCGATCCGGACGATATCCCTGGCGGCGCCCTCGCCGACCGACCGTTCATCACCCGGCCGTTCATCGGCATATTTGGGCACCATCTGCATACCCATCGGCGACAGGCCCGGCTTGTCGAAGTGCTGCTGAGGCGCCATCGTGTCGTACCAGTACAGAACTTTTTTGCCGCCGCTTTCCGGCGCGGATGTGGCGTTACGGGTCGGCGATGGCGTCGCCGGCGAATGGCCGCGGCCACCGAGATAGCCGATCAGCAGCAGCGCCATCGCCAGCATCGCTACGGTGAACATCATCAGTGCGCGCTTCATGGCGTCGTCTCCGAAGTGGGCAACAAATAGGCCAGTGCCGCCCAGGCGCGGCCGTACTCCGCTTGCATGCGGACGTAATCGGTGTGGTGGGCAACCTCATCGCGACGGGCCTCCAGCAAGGGCTGGATGTCGCCGCCGCCGCGATACGCGGCGAGCGCCAGGGCCACGCGGTCGTTGGCCAAGGGAAGCAACTCATCGCGGTGCCGACGCACTTGCTCGCCGAGTGATTGCCATTGCGCCCAGGCAGACTGGATCGCCTCGATCTGCTGGCGGCGTGCGTCATCGTGCTCGGCGTGAACGGCATCCAGGTCGGCCGCACGGGCGGAAATGCCCCGATCCTGTCGGTTGCGAGTGAACAGCGGCAGGCTCACACCGACCTGCAACGACACCATGTCGGATAAGCCGCGTACACGGGAGCCATAGTTCATGCCCACGCTCCATTCCGGATGCTTGTCGGCGCGTGCGGCGGCGAGAGCCGCCTCCGCGGCCCGCTCGCGGGCTGGCCATTCCAGCAGATTGCCCTGACGATCGAGGCCGGCCAGCAAGAAGGCTTCGTCATGCGGCAGCACGGCAAAGTCCGGCGCATCCGCCAAGGGTTGATCGGTCGGGGAGCCCAGCCAGCGCGCAAGGCCTGCGCGTGCCTGAGCTTCGCGTGCATTCGCCTCATCGAGGCGGTTTTCCAGGTCGAGGGCCGCCATGCGAACGGCCAGCACTTCTGCCGCAGTGCCGGTGCCACCCCGCAATCGCGCTTTCGCCACAGCCACGTCTTGCGCCCATGCCTGCCGCATGGACTGCAACATCATCGCTTCGTGGCGTGCACCCCACGCGGTGATCCAGGCATCGGCCACCTGCTGTTGAATCGACAAGGCGGTCGAAACTTCCGACGACGCGGCCAAATCCGCATTGGCGCTGCCCATGGCTCGTCCGGCCTGGCGTTTGCTGCGTGAAGGCAGCACCTGACTGATCCCGACGGTGCGCATGGTCATGCTGTCGCCGCCAGCCGTAAATGCCCCCGGCCCCTGCACGGCCAGATTGTCGACACCGACAGTAAGCTGCGGATCGGGCAACGCACCTGCACGGGCAGCTTCCTGCCGAGCCGATTCCGACTGGGCGCGGCGCGCCTCCAGCACCGGTGCGCGCTCGACCGCCTGCCGTATGGCCACATCGAGCGTCAGTACGGCGGGTCCAACCGCCCATACGGGTGAAGCAAAGAGCAGCGCGGCAGCCCACGGCAACCAGCACGCATATCGCGCCGAACAGGCGCGAACACCAAAGAGACGGGAAAACATGTTGAGCTCCAATCGAAAACCAGCACAGCCGTGTGCGCACGGCCGATGGACGGCTAACGATCGGGGGCTAAATCAACAGGGAACAGAACCGCAACGTGGGCGGTGGGTCGGGACGATGCAGCGCCGTGTTCGGCAACGCGACCCGATCAGCGGAGTGCGCGAGCGTTCCCAGCAACACGGGTGATACGGAGGCGAGCAGGAGCGGAGGAACCGTCGGCAGGCTCGCATCATGCGCCGACACGGCATTGCCGGAACAGTGTTCGGCACACCGCGGGTCCGTACTTACGTGATGCGCGGCCGCCAACTTCGCTTTAGAGCCCATGCCCATCGCCGCACAATCGCCCGTCATGACGACGTTGGTTGCGGCCAAGGGCAACGTGCAGGCATAGGCCGCCATGGCCAGCTGTTGGAACAGCAGACAAAACAGCACGATCCCCGTCCACAGGACACGGCGGCGACGGCTGATGTGAAAGCGTTTGCGCATGGCTAGGCCATCTTAGCGCAGCTGGAGGCAGGTCCAGTCAAGTGGGCAGATGGCTCGGTATTGACCAGTGTCCCCTGGTGAGTAGCGTACTGAGCAAGCCGGCAGTCCGTGACGGGATTTGAAGCATTGCATGTGGCCGCTTTGGAATTGGAGCTGTTGGGTTTGCGACCGCAAACAAGCCATAGGTTTCAGCAGAATATGCATTTGCCGGACCAGTTAGATTGACGGGCGGCTTTTTGCTGATCCCGGGCCTCGGCCGGCATTGCCAGCGCGCGTAGGCTAAAATCGGCACTCTGCACCCCCAGGAGTTCGTGATGCGCCCGTTTCCGCTCGGTGAAGATATCGACCTGCTGCGCGAGTCCGTGCGCGCGTTCGCGGAAAAGGAAATCGCTCCGCGCGCCGACCGCATCGACCGCGACAACCTGTTTCCGGCCGACCTGTGGCGCAAGTTCGGCGAAATGGGCTTGCTCGGCGTCACCGTGCCGGAGGAATACGGCGGCAGCGGCCTGGGTTTCCTGGCGCACATGGTGGCGATGGAGGAAATCTCGCGCGCGTCGGGCTCGGTCGGCCTGTCCTACGGCGCGCACTCCAACCTGTGCCTCAACAACATCTATCACAACGGCAACGAGGCACAGCGGCAGAAGTACCTGCCGAAATTGTGCAGCGGCGAACACGTCGGTGCGCTGGCGATGAGCGAACCCGGCGCCGGCTCCGACGTGGTCGGCTCGATGAGCTGCAAGGCCGAGCTGCGCGGCGACGTATGGGTGGCCAACGGCACCAAGATGTGGATCACCAACGGCCCGGATGCCGACGTGCTGCTGGTCTACATGCGTACGGCGCCGCGCACCGCCGGCAGCCGCTGCATGACCGCCTTCATCATCGAAAAAGGCATGAAGGGTTTCAGCACCGCGCAGAAGCTGGACAAGCTCGGCATGCGCGGCTCCAACACCTGCGAGCTGGTGTTCGAGGACTGCGAGATCCCGGCCGAGAATATCGTCGGCGAAGTCAACGAAGGCGTGCGCGTGCTGATGAACGGGCTGGACACCGAACGGCTGGTGTTGTCCGGCGGCCCGATCGGCCTGATGCAGGCCGCGCTGGACATCACCATGCCGTACGTGCGCGAGCGCAAGCAGTTCAACGCGCCGATCGGTACGTTCGAGATCATGCAGGCGAAAGTCGCCGACATGTACACCGCGCTGCAGAGCTCGCGCGGCTTCGCCTACATGGTGGCGCAGCAGTTCGACAACGGCGTGAAGTCGCGCATCGACCCGGCGGCGTGCCTGCTGAATGCCTCGGTCAACGCGGTGAAGGTGGCGCTGGAGGCGATCCAGTCGCTAGGCGGCAACGGCTACATCAACGAATTCCCCGCCGGCCGCCTGCTGCGCGATGCGAAGCTGTACGAGATCGGCGCCGGCACGAACGAGATCCGCCGCATGCTGATCGGCCGCGAGCTGTTTCACGGCAAGGCTTGATGCGCTTACGCATGCAGTGACGTCACACCCTCGATCGGTGCGGCAACGGTCTGGTGCATGTCGAAGACCAGCAATTCGTTGTCGCCGCGCTGCAGCCATGAGGCAGGACAGTACAGCCGTTGCTGCGGACCGAGGTTCCAGTAACGGCCAAGCAGGTGGCCGTTGATCCACAGATAGCCCTTGGTCCACCGCGCCATGTCGATATAGCTGTCGCCGAGCTGGTCGAGGCGGATCGTGGCCTTGAAGAAAATGCCTGCACGCGAGGGTGCGCTCACCACCGGCTTCAGCTGGCGGATGAAGCCGTCATCCAGCGGCAGGCTGCAGACATCCCAGTGTTCCAGCACGTTTCCGTCGAGGCGAATGCTGCCCACGATCCCCTTGCGATCGGCCATGGCCTGGCCGAAGCCGACGTGACCGAAGCTGTCTACCAGAATATCGACCAACGCGGATTTCCCCTTCCCGCGCGGGAGATCGACCCGGCTGCCTTTTCGCAGCCGCGGATTCTCCACGCGCGACACCGCATCGACATAGAGGCCGTCGCTGAACACGGTGGCGTAGTCACGCGCGCCGTCTATCGTCAGCGCGCCACCTTCGCCAGGGATCTGCCGGCGGTACAGCACCAGGCCGTGATCCTGCGCGAACAGCAGCTCGTTGGCTTGCGGCGCGCGCACCGGCGTCGCTTGCGGCAGGTTGTCCCATAGCGAGGCGTGCGCTACTGGCGTCACCGGCGCAAAACGGATCACCGGCGGCGTGGCCGGCACTTCCGGCAAGGGGCGCTGCGCGTGTGCAGCGAACAGCTTGCGGAAGGCGTGATAGTCGGGCGTGGCTGCACCGCGCTCGTCGATCGGCGCGCCATAGTCGTAGCTGGTGATCACCGGCTCGAAATGCGAGTAGTCGCCCTTCGCGTTGGCGCCGGCGCCGAAGCCGAAGTTGGTGCCGCCATGCACGACATAGAGGTTGAACGAACGCCCCTGCTCCAGCAGCTGGCGCAAGGTGCCGGCGTAATCGCCGCGCGCGAAGTCCTTGTCGCCCCAGTGCGTTAGCCAGCCCGGATAACCTTCGCCTATCCATACCGGTGCTTCGCCGGCGATCTTCTGTGCGGCCTCGAAATCCGTGTCGCCGTCCAGCCCCAGCACGGCGCCAGGCAGATACGTCTGCTGCTTCTGGATCTGTCCCAGTCCGTCGGAGATCGAGAACGGCCCCTCGATGCCGCGCTCCTGCCACATCGACCGCAGCAGCTTGAGATAGTCCAGGTCATGCCCGAACGAGGCGTATTCGTTCTCGACTTGCACCATCAGGATGGGGCCGCCACGACCAACCATCAGCGGCGCGATATGCGGCGCGACCGCATCCAGGTAGCGCCGTACCGCGGCCATGTAGTCGGGGTCGCCCTTGTCCCGCACTCGGATGTCGGGATGGCGCAGCAGATACGGCGGCAGTCCGCCGAAATCCCATTCGCCGCAGACGTACGGACCAGGCCGCAGGTATACCCACATGCCCTCTTCCTGGCACAGCTTGATGAAGCGGACGAAGTCGCGATTGCCGCTCTTCAGGTCGAATACGCCGGGCGCGGATTCCAGTGCATTCCACATCAGATAAATCGCGATGGTGTTGAGGCCCATCGCCTTCGCCATGCGGATGCGATGGCGCCAGTATTCGGCAGGAATCCGGATCGGATGCATCTCGCCGCTGCGGATCTGGAACGGACGGCCATCGAGCAGGAAGTGCTGCGAGGAAAGTTCGAACCGGTGCAACTGGCCGTCCGGCATCCGCTCGACCGGCATGCCCGGTGCGGCAGTGCCCGCCACGAGGCGCGAACTGAGTGCGGCCAGCGGAGTCAGGACGGTCAGGCGCAGAAAATCTCGTCGCTGCATGGGGGTTCCTTGGGGCAAAACTCGTGGACTTGTTATCGTGGGGTTGTGTGTGCAGCTATATGTTCAATGCCGATCCGAGGCCATGGTCGCATCGTTGCAGCTGCCGAGTCGTTTCGCGACTTCGCCAGCGAGTTGCCAGGCATCGCCTTGCGCCGTGATGGGCAGAGTTTCGTGCGAGTGCGACCATGCTTGCTCCATCGCGAACCAATCGATCGGTTGCGGCGTGGCGTTCGTGCTCAACGCCTGCTCCAGCGAAGCAAAATAGCGCTGCCAGCGCGGCGCATACAGTCCGCTCACCAGGCCGGACAATTCGCGGTTGGCATAATCGTGCAGGCCGCCGCGATCGGCACCGGAGCGATTGCCCCAATGCGTGACGATGGCGCGCTGGTCGTATTCCTGTTGCGCCGCTCCGGTGGTGTCGGTTCGCGCATGCGCCAGCCAGTTTCCAAGCAGGAAATGCGGATCGCTGGCCAGCAGCCGGTCCAGCATCGCCATGTCGTCCAGCCATTGCGTCGCGAGCGCATGGAAGTGCGCCACGTTCTTCGCCTCATAAGCCGCCTTGATCTGCGGCAGCAGCACGCGCGCCCGGTTGCTCAAGGCTTGCCGCGTCACGTCGACCAGATCGTAGCGGTACGCACTGCTGTCGCGCCCCGCGGGCGCCACCTGCAGCAGCTCGCAGACGGCCATCTCGAAGTGCCCGGCGTCGTAGCGCATCGTTGCGGGCGACCAATGGGCTGCGGTGCCCACATCCAGGCTCGGTCGTGCATTGAACAAGCTGTCCTGTGGTTCGGACCATTCGCCAGCCGGCATCGCGTAGGCGGTGTGCGCGAGGATGCGCCACGCGGCGGTCGCATGCGGGTCGATACCGCCATAGCGGTACGTCGCGTAATCGGCGAACCATGCCGCCGCATCGATCGGCTGCGGCTGCCACGCCAGTGCCGTGAACAGCGCGAACGCGGCCGGGTCGGCTCCGCTGCCCTCGGGCATCCAGGCGATGCCGCGCAAGGCGCTACCGGGCTTGCCGCGCCAAGATGCAAAGCGCGCCAGCCACACGCCGGCGTTCGCGCCTAGCGTGGTATGCCCGCCGAAGTTGTTGATGCTGCCGAAGGCGTAAGGCGCACCATGCCAGTCCTTTTCGCGATCGATACCGTCGTAGCGGTCGGAAAGCCCGTCGACAACCAGCAGCTTGCGATGATCCAGCGCATCGACCACCGCGATCTGCGGATTGTGCTGCCAGCCCAGCATCACCCAGCGCGCATCCGGATGCGCCGTCTGCAGCGCGGCCATCACCTGCTTCGCGGCGGCGGCCACCGGCACGTTGCCGGCCCGGCCACCCTCGTGCAGCAGATCCATCTTGTACATCGAGGTGTCGCCGAACAGTGCTCGCTGATGCCGATAGAACGCGGCGGAAATCTTCGCGTACAGCGGTTCGCGCGGATCGAGCCAGTCCGGTCGGGTGAAGCCCACCCACTCGCCCTGCGGCACCACGTTCACGCCGGGATGTTTCGCCCCGAACTGCGACGGCACGGTGCCGAAGTAGCCGGGAAACACCGGCGTCATACCCAGCTCGCGCAGACGCGCGACGATTTTCTGCGCCAAGGCGGTGCGGCGCGCGAACTGCGCGGGCGACACCGGACCACCAGATGTCGACAGGTTCTGCGCCGACATGTTCTGCAGCAGCCACCACGGCTGGTGCGCGGCGGCGGGAATCCAAGCGCGGATCTGCGCGTCGTCGTAGCCGAAATCGCGGAACGTGCGCCGGTACACTTCCTCCGTGCCGATCGGCATAAACACTTCGTTGATGCCGTGCAGCGCCAGCAGGTCGAGCTTGTGTTCCCAGCCGGGCCAGTCGAGGTAGGCATCGGAATAGCCGTCATCGACATCGTTGAGTGCGAAGCGGTCCGGCACCATGGCATCGCGGCGGATCGGCGACGGCGGTGCCGGCAAGGAGATCGGCAGATGCGCCACGCTATCGCCCGGCCAGCCGATGCTTACCCGTGCCACTTGTTGCAGATAAGTCTCCACGCCGGTCAGCAACACGGCGGACGAAGTGCCGGCCACCACGATATGGCCTGCCGTGCCATGGATCTCGAAGCGATCGCCGCCCTGCCCGTGGTCCAGCGCCACCAGCTCGAACTGCGACTGCTGTCGCGGCAACAGGCGCTGCAGCACGGTGCGTGCCGGAGCGATGTCGAACGCCGGCTTCGCCGCCGCCGCGAAGGCCGGCGCAGTCATGGTGCAAACCAGCCACCCGCACAAGGCGGCCAACCGCTTCGAAAAATGTCTGTGCTGCATGGTGGCATCCCCTGCTCGTTCGAGAAACTGGCGGCCAGTGACGCGACGGTCCATCGAAAAAAATTCCGCTTCTGGCATCAGTTAACAGGCGAGGGGGACTGCCGTCAACGCGGACCTGCTTGCCTTGATCAACAGTTGAATCACCGCGTGCAGCCGACCGGCTGCACGCGGTGACGCGCACCTTCAGTTCGCTTGCGTCATCGTCCACTGCTGATTGGTGGTGCCGTAGCAGGGGTACTGGATCAGCAGCGTGCCTTTGGTGAGCGAAGAACTCGTCACATCGAGGCACTGCCCGCTGTTCTGGTCGACCAGTTCATAGCCGCTGCCCTGCGGCTTGAGCTGCCATTTCTGCTCGGCTCCGCCGGTGCAGGTCGCCTGAACCACCGCCGCGCGCATGGCTGTCGAGGCATTCTCTACGGCCATGCACAGTCCGCTCGTCACGTTCTTGGCGGTCCACGAGCCGTCGGCGTTCTTCGCAAACATCCATTTCTGGTTGTTGTAGCCAGTTTGCGGCCACTGGATCAGTTGCGTATTGCTGGTGGTCGAACTTGCGGGGTCATCCACGACCAGGCCCGAGTTGACGCTTTTCACCCAATACGCCACGCCGGCAGGCGCATTGACGGTAAGGTTGATGGGACTGTTGTGCGTGAGCGAGCCGGCGGTGCCGGTCACGGTAACCGTTGCACTGCCGATGGCGGCCGTGGGTCCCGCGGACAGCGTCAGCGTGGAGGTGCCCGGGGGCATCAGCGACGTCGGAGAAAACGTCGCCGTCACCCCGCTCGGGAGTCCGGAGACGGACAGATTGACCGACGAATTGAAACCGTTGAGGCCGGAGACAGTGATCGTGTCGGTGGCTTGCGAGGCCTGGCTCAGGCCGAGCGACGTCGGCGATGTGGTGATGCTGAAGTCGGGCACGCTCGTGCTCCATACATCGGTGATCGGGGTGGCGGCGGAGGCATTGCCGAGCGCGGCCAGGCCATACATGTTCTCCAGTGTCCGCAGCACGCTGTAGTGATTGATCGACTCCGCATAAGCACCGGGCTTGATGTTCGCGCCGGCGAACAGCGTGAGGATCCGGTTGCCCGTGGTGGTGTCGTCGTCCTCGTCCCAGGTCAGGATCAGCAGGCTGTTGTGAGTCTTGGCCCAGTTGATGTAGTTGTTGATATGAGAGCTCAGCCAGCTGTCGCCGATCGATACGGAGCAGTCGTGCATGTCGTTGCACAGGTTCGGAATCACGAACGACAGCGTCGGCAATTGAGTGAAGTCGGTCGGGAACGAGGTGTAGGGCAGATTCGTCGAGGACGAAAGATTGCTGAAGTCCACCCACGGGTTGTGCCGACGGACATATCCCGATGTTCCGTACGCGCAGCCGGTGTATCCGATCGACGGCATGGTCTCCGAGTAGCCGGCAAAAGTGTAGCCGGCGGCAATCAGCTGGTGGCCGAGATTGTCCGTACCGAAGGTGTGCGGACAGGTGTCGTCGGTGATGCCTTGGGTGGATCCGGAAAACAAGGCCAGGTAATTCGGTTGGCTCGGATGTGTCACTGCATAGGATTGGGTGAAGTTCACGCCACTGGAAAGGAGTGAATTGATATAAGGCGCGTCAGTGGTATTGCCGACGATGCTGCTGATGCTTTTGTTTTCCATGACGACGATCACGACGTGGTCGTAACGGGGAATCACGCCGCTGGTCGCTGCCGTAGCGGAAAGGGAACGGAATTGCCCCGTGTTATCCGATGTGGTGGTCTGGATCTGCGAGGACGAATTCACTTCGTTGGACTTTGCGCCGAATGCGTGGGCGTTGCCTACGGCGCCGATGGCAACGGCAGCGAGTAATACGCAAAGTTGAGCCCATGTTGGGCGACGTACTTTCATGATGATGACGATCCTATTTCGCTATGGGAGGAATTGGACGCGCACCGACCTGCACGCTACAAGCACGCAACGATCCGCCCCGCTTGGATGCATAAGCGCGGAGCATGCTTGATGGGAATGTGTCGTGCCGCGCGAACAAGCCTGATATCGCGGCGTATGGCGCATCAGATACGAAGGAGACATGCACATCGTGCGCATGTTGGAGCGGCGTCCAAACTAGACTGCCGCTCCCATCGCGATAACGCCTACCGAGCACCCACGACTAATCAATAGCACGATCCGCATGCGTCGATGTGTGACGCAATCGAGTGCTTGCCGATGTCGTGCGATTGTTTTGCCAACAAGTGCAGCGAGTGAGGACGTCGCACCTCGCGCGCAACAATGCAGACAAGCGAACCGGCAGTTGCAGGCCAGACCGAACACGTCGCGGGCAGCGGAATTCACCGGCGTTTCGATCTGGCAGGGCTTGGTCTACATGGACTTCGCGATGCAACAACCATCAAGGCGAACTGCTGTCGGGAACGATATCGACGGCATCGATCGTCACCGGCAGGTGGTCGCCCTTGTGGAAGGGCTCGACCGGAGTCAGCTCCACCTGCAAGGCGTACGGCTGGGCGCGCAGGTCGCGCTGCACGCGAAGGCTGGCGCCGGCACCGTGGTCCGTGGCCAGTGGCAGCGTCTGCCGCTTTCCATCCACGCGTACGTCCAACCTGGTCGGCGATGTCGCGCCGTGATAGTGAACGGTGAGCCGGTAATGGCCCGCCCCGATGGCGGCGTACCAGCGCAGCTTGTAGACCGTCGAGGGATCTTCGTAACCGTAGCCATTGTAATTCAGGAAATGCTGCGCGCGCTTCACCTCGAGATGGACCGCGCCACTGGCATCCGGCGACACGGCATCGGGCCGCACATGCAGCGCACCGTCGAACGGCAACGCCACGACCGGCATGTAGCCGGCGTGATCCAGCCCCGCGATCGTGACCGCGGCGCCTTGCGCATCCAGCGTCACCGTGCCTGCCTTGGCGCCCGTGTCGGCAAGCAGTCGCGCCGGGCCGAAACGCGTGTCGACCACGCCCGGCAGGCGCAGCACGCCGTCCGCCGGCGGCTTTTCCACGAACAGATAGAGCGTGTGCGCACCGAGCGTGGCATAGCCGAAATCGAGCTTCTTGAACGGCGAGGCTTGCGTGGCGTAGATCGCTTCGCCGCGCGGTTTGAGCCAGTCGCCGATGCCGCGCAGCACGTCCGCCTCGTACGGCACCACCGACCCGTCGCCCTCCGGGCCGATGTTGAGCAGATAGTTGCCGCCCGCGCCGGCCACGCGTACCAATCGTGCGATGTTCTCGCGAATCTTTCCGGGCAGGTCGTCGCGTTGCTGCCACGAACGGTAGCCCCAGGTCTGCGGGAAGATCGACGCAGGAGACTGCCACGGCTCCTCCATCGCCACGTCGGGCTCCTGGTTGTCGCCCATCACGGTGAAATCGCCCTGATAATTCCACACGCGGCCGGACACCATCGTCTGCGGCTGCAGATCGTGCACCGCGCGGGTGAAGCGTGCGCTCTGCGCCGGTGTGGGCTTGCCCATGTCGAACCAGATCTCGGCAATCGGACCGTAGTGGCCAAGCAGCTCCTTGATCTGCGCCACGTTGAAGTCGGCCTGGGCCGGCGTGATCGGATTGGAGTTGGTGTCCAGGTATTGGCCGTGCATCCAGTGCCAGTCGATGGTGGAGTAGTACACGCCGAACGGCATGTGCGCGCGTGCGCAGGCGTCAGCCAACTCCTTCACCACGTCGCGCCCGTAAGGTGTGGCGTCGACGATGTTGTAGCGGTTCTGCTTGGTATGGAACATCGCGAAGCCGTCGTGGTGCTTGGCGGTGAGCACGATGAACTTCATGCCTGCCGCCTTCGCCAGCGCCACGATGGCGTCGGGGTCCCACTTCTGCGGATCGAAGCGTTTTGCCAGCGCTTCATATTGTTCCGCCGGCACCGGCGCATGCGACTGGATCTGCTCGCTGTAGCCGTAGCTAATCTGTTTTCCGTCCCATACCCCGCCCGGCACCGAAAACAGTCCGAAGTGGATGAACATGCCGAACCGGCGCGCCTGCCAGGCCCCGACCGTAGCCACGTCGGGCCGTGGTCCGGCGAGCGGCAGCGGCTGACCGGACGGTGCCATGCCGTTCGCCTGCACTGCGCCGGCGAACGCGGCGAGAGCCAGCAAGCACCCTTTCTTCGTGTTCATCGATTCCCGCTTGCCCACGTTCACATCGCTCCCGTTGTCTGGATAAAAAAACCCTGCGAGCCTTCGTCACCTCTCCGCATCCACTCCTCATGCAGGCCTCGCCGCCAGACAACGGTATCTCCTCATCCGGCTTTCAAACAACACGATTCACTTGCACGCATGCCGCGCTGCCTCGCGGCAACGCGATATGGCAGCTGCCATGCGCATCGATCGTGACGGGATGGTCGGCGGTGCCATCGGTGCCATCGAACACCACGCCGCTGCGACTCTCCAGCGATGGCGCGGACAGCCGCGTAAGCAGACCCGAGCGGCAGCCCTTCAAGCCGCTCACTTCGACAGTGATGTCGCGCGTCGCGTCCTTGTTGATCAGCGCGACCTGCATCGTGTCTTCGCGCCTTGCAGCGTAAGCCGTCAGATTGGCGCCGCCGGCATCGAGCCGGCCGGGCAGCATCCGCGCCCCGGCGAACCGCTGCGCCAGCTGCATGCCGTAGTACAGCGGCCGCGGCTGATAGCCGAGCGCGACGTCGCCGGCAATGGCCGAGTAGCGCGATGTGACCGCGTCGCGACGGGCCGACGGATCCGCGCTTGCCGTGCTGGTGTTCGCATCGCGTCCCAGCGAGGCCTCCACCGATTCCAAGGTGCCGCCGTGGAAGTGGATGCCGGCCACGCCGCGCTGCGCCAGCGCCAGCATGAAATCCGCGCCCCATAACGCCGAGGCGAACACGTTGCTGACACCGTCGCGGCCGCCGAGGTAGTAGGAGTTCGCCTCGGTGAGATAGAACGGCAATCGCGCGGCATCCGCCGCCTGCATGATCTGCTCGATCTCCGCGAGGAACCCCGCATCGCCGCCGAGCAGATCCGCGATCGAACCGTTCGGTGCCGCGTCGCGGTAGTAATGCCGGCTGAGGAACGCACTCTCTTTGCCGTGCCGCTTCGCGTACTCGATCACCCAGTCGGTGTTTGCGCCGGTGTCGGGGCCGGCAATCGGCACGCCGGCCGCGCGGATCACCTTGGCGTATGGCGTCCATGCCGCATCGAAGGCGGCATAGTCCGGTTCGTAGTTGTTCGCCTCATTGCCGACCTGGATCGCCAGCAAACGGTCACCCACGATCCGCTGCACAGCCCTGGCCAGCTCCACCGCCATGGCCGGCACGCCGATCTTCAGGTTGACGCCGAACACCAGCTTCCATCCGGTCGCGCGCAGGAAACCGGCCAACGAGCGCAACGCCTCCGGCTTCAATACGAACGGCTGCTGAGGCCCGCCTTTGCGCGTGCGCTGCACCGGCAATTCGCCGCGGTACTCGCTCCACACGGTGTAGTCGCTGGTGTTGCCGCCGATGCGCAATACGCCATGCGAACTCAATTCGCGGAACAGCTGCACCAGCGCGTGATTGTCGGCCGAGAAGAAGGCTGGATCGGCCAGCTGCAAGGTCTCGTAACTCAGCCCGGCGAGCGATTCGCTGACGACGCGCCCTGGTTGATCCGAAAACACGGCGAACCTGGCTTGCATGGACGTATCTGGCAACAGCCGCCCAGCGGCGTCCGCAACACCGGCACAGGCGGCCGCCAGCGGAAGCAGTGCGACCGCCTTCAGTAGGTTGCGTCGGGTCGGATCGAACATCGACATAGCCTCATTGGCGCAGGAATCCGCCTGCCGGCCGCGTGCAGCAGCCGGCGGACTAGACTCAATGCTTCGTCTCCGGTGTCAGCTCCAGCGTCAGCACCTCGAACGGCGCGAGCTGCACCGTACCGGGATGATCGGCATCCAGCTGTTGCGGCAGCTGGCTACCGCCGGTTTTCCACACATCGCGCACACTGAAACGGCGCGCAGTGTCTTCCGGCAGTTCCAGCTGACGCTGCAGATCGATCACCGCTATCTGCGGTTTTGCATCCGGATTGCGCAGTGTGATGATCGCCTTCGTCGATGACCATGCAGCCCAGCCGTAGACATTCAGCCGGTCCGGATCGCCGCCGATCCAGTGCGTGTCGCGCAGCACGTCGGCATTGGCGCGCGACCACTTCGCCGCCGCAGCCAGCGTGTCCCAGTCCTGCGTACCGAGCAGCGAAGGCGTGATGTACAACTCCTGCAGCTCGGTGCCGGTGGCGAAGTACGAATGCACTTCGTTGGCGAAGTCGTGGCCTGGATCAGTGTTGAGCTTGCGGTTCTCCTTCGCGTAGATGATGCCGTGGAGCATCAGCGAATTGATCGGAAACAGCGGCCCCTTAAGCACGACGTTGCGGTAGGTCTGCGCGTCGCGGTAGGTGATCCACTGCTCGCGCGTGCTGCCCACGCCGGTTTCGCTGTCGTCCTCACCGTCGCGCCAGATGGTGTCGGCGTAGTGCAGCCAGAAAGGCGACGCCCAGGTGCCGGTGGTGAGGTTGATGAAGGTGTCCGGCTTGGCTGTGCGGATGTCGTCGATCAGCTGGATCGCCGCCGCGAAATCGCTGTCGAATCGGCTACCGGGAAACACGCTGCTGACGTTGCCGGTGCCATCGAACTTGAACTGGTTGACGCCATTCTTGTTGACCAGCTCCAACACCACGTCATGGAAGCGCTGGTAGTACTTCGGCCCGGACAGCTCGAAGCCACCCTCGTTGATCTCGTAACCTGCCGCCTTGCCGTTCTTGATGCGCTCCTGCTGCGGCTTGCTGTAGCCACCCCACGGCGACAGCCACACGCCAGGCGCGGCACCATACTTGGCAGCCGCCTCGCGCAACGGCACGAAACCGTGCGGAAAATCCTTGCTGAAATTCCAGCTGCCGCTGCGATCGTCCCAGCCGTCGTCGAACAGGAATGAATCCAGTTTCACGCCGCGCTTCACGTGCAGCTCGGTGCCGACGGCGTTGATCCGATCCAACGCTTGCGTCTCGGTGTATGGCGTGAAGTAGCCGATGTCGTACCACGAGTTGTAGTGCAGGAACGGACGATACGGATGGGCCCGCTCGCGCTCGACGTAGGCGGCGAAGTCACGCCGCAGCTGGCCATCACGCACAATGCCGACCACTGCCGAATAGGTGATCGTCTTGCCCTGCTCCAGCGGCAGTTGCCGATCCAGCGTCAGCTTGACGTCGCTGCCGCGCACCGCGCTTTCGGACAGCGGATGCTCGAAGCCGAGATAGACGTTGCCGGCGACCACCGGCGAACCCTTGACCTCGCCGCTGACCTCCGCGCCAGCGGCCTGCGTTTCCAGCAGCGATACCTTGGCAATCTTCTCGTCCTGCTTGAGCGCAGTGATCGAGACCAGCTCGCGCAGGTAAGGCGAACCGTCGCGTTGCAGTAGCTGCCAGTCCACCCGGAAGCGGCCATCGGCATCGCCGAAGCTGGCCTGTACCGACTTGCCGGGCAATCGCTCGACCCCACGCGAGGCATCGGCGTGCACCGGCAACGCGGATTCGCTCGGCGGCGCCAGCAAGTGCATGTCGGCGGTGCGCACGCTCTTGCCGTCCTGCAGGACCAGCGCAAACGGCGCCAGAACTTTCAGGGAACGCTGGTGGGCGCGATCGACGATGATCATACCGCTGAGATGCTGCTGATCGATCGTCCAGCTCGCCTCGATCGCGGCGTTGCCGAAACTTTCCGCCCCCTGCTTGTCGACGAACGCCGTCGCGCCCGGATGCAGCACCAGCCGCCCGCTGGCAGTGCTGTCATCGGCGTGTGCCATGCCAGCGCTCAGCAAGCAGACGACGAGCAGCGACACGCACATCCGTGACTTGCGCACGCCGGATGGCGCAACAGCAGGGGCTGCGATTCGATCACACCGAGAGTTATGCATGTTCTGGAACCTCACAGAGATATTGATAGGCAACAGGCCGTGATTGCCGCGTCCCTGCGGCAATCATGCGGTCACCTGAAAGTAGAACGGACGACGTGCATCAGTAGTCGTAGGTGACACCCACACGCACATAGCGCGGCGGTTGCAGCACCATCGGTGTGCCATAGAGCGGATTCGGCGTCCCGGTACTGTCCGAATAGAGGTCCGGCGACAAGTTGAGCGCCGCCTGGCTATTGGTCACGTTGAATACATCCAGGCTGAAGGCCAGTTTGTGCTGGGCAAACGCCGGGCGGTAATGAATGCCCAGATCAAGCTGTTTCACCCATGGCAAGCGCCCATTCGCGGCCGGCGGCGATGGCCTGCCGTTGCACCAGTGGTAGTTGGAGCCGTAACCGACCGGATCGTTGGTATTCGTATCCAGCGGGTTCGGTCCGAACAGACCGAGACAGACTTTCGGGCCGCCCGAAATCAGACTCAGATTTCCCGACACCTGCCATTCGGGGGTCAACTGGTAATAACCGAACGCCTTGAGCTGGTGCGTGTGATCGTTACCCTGCGGCCCACCGGCGTAAACCATCAAGGGGGCGAAGTCCCAGTCCGTGTTCTGGGTGCCGCCGATGGCCTGGATATCAGACTGGCCCTGGCCTTCGCTATTGCCGTAACTGCGTGAGAACACGTAGTCGATCTTGCCGTACCAGTGGCCGTCGAAGGGATGCTCGAGGAACCCCTCCAGTCCGTAGTAGCTGCGCACCTCATGGGGGAATTTCATCTCGGCATTGGACAGTGTCACGTTGTGAAAAGCGCCGCTCGGATCTTGCACCGCAAACGTGTTGGCCTGACCCGGATTGATGTAGTAGCAAGTGGCGTCGTTGACATCGGTGATACCCAACGATGCGGCTTTGTCGACGACCGCCTGGGCGTCGCAGTAATCATCGATGACATGTCGCAGGATGCGCCGGGTGAACTTGGCGCCGTAGATCCACGAGGGGCCTGCCGTCTTGGTGAAACCCAGCATGAACTCATCCTGATCCATGGCCTTGAGGTTGCGTACCGTCATGGTGCGCGGATCCGGCGTCTGGCCATACGCGCCGTTCGCCGACACAGGTCCCGAGACCTGGGTCAGGCCGGTTGGCGTGCCATCGGACGCAATGCCGCTATACGTGAAGTACTGCGCGGTCGAGATGTAGCCATTGGCGGGGTCGCCCGGAGCGATCGGCGAACCCAGGTAGTAACGCCCGACGTTGCCGTAAACCTTGAAACTGGCGTCGCCATTCACATCCCAGCTGAAGCCAAGGCGCGGAGCCCACTGTGGCTTGGTCTGTGACATATAAGCGCTGGCGCTGGCGTTGGTGTTGGTGAAGCCATCGTTGCGCAGACCCAGCGACAACAGCCAGCGGTCGCTGACCTGCCACTGGTCTTCGATGTATTCGGCGCGTTGGCTGGAAAAGAGGTTTCCACCCTGATCGAAGACGCTCTTGTACGCGTAGTAGCCGCTGGCTCCATTCGGATAGTTGACCAGCGCACCCACACCGAGGGCGGCGGAAAGCGGCACTCCCGGGTTATTCGTATGGCCATAGATCCACCTGTAGCCGGGGCCCGAGGTGATCAGATCCTGATCTCTGGCTGCGGTCCGGAGATTGTCGATGCCGGCGGTGACGGTATGGCTGCCGAGAGCATAAGTCAGCGCGACCCGCAGATTGGTGGTCACAAAATTGTTGCCGGGATTGCTGAGCGAGGAAACCGTCTGGTTATTGGTAATCGGCGTACCGCCGTTCAGCGCCGGATTCTCTTTGGTGACGCCTCCGAGATTCGTCAGGTTCGGATCGTAGCCAGCTGGCAAACTGAAGTTCCGGGTCTTCATGCTGCCGTACATGGCGGTCAAGGTCAGCTTGTCCGTGAGATAGCTGGTGAACTTGGCCGACCACATGTCGCCACCGTTCTTGGTGTTGTTGGCAAGCGACTTGAAGCTGCCATCGCGCAGATTGCTGACATCGTAGTTGTAGATCGAGCCCTGCGTTTCACGCTTCTCGGAAGCTCCCGTCAGCTCGAGCACGTTACTGTCGGTGATGTTCCAGTCGACCTTGGCATACCACTTTGGCGAGTGGCTCATGTAATGGAGGTCGGTCCCTGATTCGACACTGCTGACCGAATTTGCGCCTGAAGTGGTCATCTCGGCCGAGGCGAAAAGAAACAAGCGATCCTTGATTAGCGGGCCACCCACATAGGCATCGTAAACGGACGTCCAGTGATTATTCTTGCTGTTGGGGCCGTACAGACGTCCCGCCACAGGTGATGTGGGCAGCCCGTTCTCGTAATAGGTATTGCGCGAAGCCGAGCGCAAATCTTCCGGCTCGTAGAGCAGCTGACCACCAAAATGCCACTCATTGGTGCCCCGCTTGCCGATCATATTGAGGACACCGCCATCACTGCGCCCGTACTGAGCACTGTAGCCACCTGTATAGACTTCTTCCTGGTCGATCGATCCGTAGGGCAAGGTAATGCCTCCCTCGCTCAAGTTGGGATCGCTGGTGTTGAATCCATTGATGTAATACGCATTCTCCGTGGACGACGAACCGCCGAAGCTGACCAGCGGCTCGCCCGTCGTGCTGCGCGCACCACCCGCACCGGTGACCGCCGCTGGTGCCAGAAGGGCGGCTGCCTCGGCAGTGTGCGACAACGGCAACCTGGCCAGCTGATCTGCCGTGAGAACCGTGCGCGAATCCACCGAACTGACATCGATCGCCGGCAGCGCGTCGGCCGTGACTTTCACGCCCGAGAGTTGCGTCGTATTCGCCGCAGCTGGTTCGGCTGCTCCGCTGCTGAACGAAATATCTGCGCCGATTCCCACGTTCAGCACCACATTGTCGCGCGTCTGCACCGCCTGCCCGTCATGCATCAAGGTCACTGAATACGTGCCGACCGGAAGCTGGGGCGCGTTGTAGCGCCCCTGGCCGTCGATACCGACGGTACGTGTCAGGCCGGTGCTGCTGCGGATGGCGATACTGTCGCCCGCCTGCGCCGGCGCTCGACCGAAAATGCTGCTGGTAGTCGATTGGCCATAGGCCGTTGCGGACGCCAAAAGTAAACCGATTGACAGGACCAGACTTTTTCTCGGCAGCCCGATTTCACTGTTGAATTTCATTACTCCCCACCTCTCATGAATTGCTTGGATAACAGAATGTCCGTGAGACTCAGGCTTCCCCTCGCTCCATGAAGCGAAGTGTTGGGACGCGACGCCCCCTGCTCGTCACCTGAAGGTGTAGCGGGCAATCAGCATCGTCGTTCGCGGCGCCTGCCAGCTGGATGCGCCATAGCTAGGGTTGAGGATCGGCGAACCATTGGCCTGGAAGCTGCCGGTGTCGTACAACTGATTCGCGTCAATGCGGCCCTTGCGGTTGGTGACGTTCTGCACCTGCAGATCCAGGCTCAGATGATTCGACTCATTGATCGCCCAGTCGTAACCCGCCCCCAGGTTCCACTGCCAGAACAACGGCATCCGCCCAGCCGCGCCCAGCGGTGCGGGCACGTTGTTGCAGTAATGGCTGGCCGCACCGTATTGCTCGGCCGGGTTGTTGATATCGGGATAAGTACCCAGGCAGTTCTGTGGCGTGCCGGTGGACAGATCGAACGTGCTGCCGATACGGAAACCCGTCTGGAAGTAGTAGATGCCATTGAGCTTGAGGCTGTGGCGTACGTCGCCCGCCAGATTGCCGGAGCTGTGCTCCATCAGGCCGGGGAAGTCCCACAAGATCTGCTCGGAAGGCCCACCGTTGGTACGTGTACCGAGATTGAGCAGGCCATCGTAATTACCGTACAGATGCGCCCACGTATAGCTGAGGTCGAGGAAGTACGGTTCCTCGCTGTTTCGCGCGTGGGTCAGCTCCAGCGTGAGGTGAACGTACTTGCGTGTGGGTGGCGGCCCAAACACACTGCCCGGCAAGGTCAGCGATTCCAGATTGCCGTCACCTTTGTAGTCGCGCGTAAACACCTGCGCGATACCCGGATTGATCATCGGGCAGCCGCTGGAATCCTGGTAGTTCGGATAACCGTGCGCCTGCGCGTAGTCGGTGATGCCCTGGGTATAGCAGGTGTCCTCGATGGCGCGCTTGAGCGAGGAGTAACCCAGTTCGGCCAGCGACGACCAGCTGTTGCCCAGCGTCTTCTGCACGTACACCTGGAACTCGTACTGGTATGGCGCCTTGATGTTGGAGGTGGCCACATTCGCCGCGCTGGGCGCCAGCCCGTTGATCAGCGTCTCCTGCGGACCGATCTGGGTCAGACCGGTAGGCGCCTGGGTGTTCGGATCCCTGCCGGTATAGGTGTAGTAGCGAAACCACTGAGTGACCGCACCGGCGGCACCGTTGTTGACGCTGGACGGAATCGGAATGGTGTACTTGCCGGCATTGGCGCCGACCTTCATCGTGCTGTCGCCATACACATCCCATGACACGCCAAACCGCGGCGACAGCAGCGGCAGGCGCCAGAAATTCTGGCCGTTGATGTTCTTGTTGACGAAGGTGTCGTCGCGCAGACCGGCGTAGACAATCCAGCGGTCGGATGCCTGCCAGTAGTCGTCGACGTAGAACGCCTTGTTGACCGTGTAGAACGGGCCGCCGGTGCTGATGTAGTACTGCGACACGTAGCGTCCGTTCGCCGGTGCCGGCGAACCGTTCGGCAACACGCTGCCGGGCTGGGTGTAATAGGTCCAGTCGCCGCCGTCGGTAGTGGTGCTGACGTTGTTGATGAAGTGCTTGTAGTGCTCGGCGCCGATGGTGACCTTGTGATCACCCAGCTTCCAGGTGAAGTCGCCCTTGAAACCGCGGCGCCAGTAGGTGAACGGATACAGCTTGCTGCTGGTGGTGGTGAGACCGATGTTTTTGTGCACCTGGGTCACCGGATCGACCTCCACCACATACGGCAGATCGGTGCCTGAGGTCGAGGTTGGACTCAGCGAGGACTGGCTGAGGTAGCCGCCCATCAGCCGCAGGCTCATGTCGTCATTGATCTGCCAGTGGTAGTTGCCGATCAAGAACTGGTTCTTGATCTGGGTCGATGTCCAGCCGGCGTACGCGCCCTGCGAGGACGGGTCGTAGTCACGCTTCAGCCGATACTGGTTGTTGAAGGTGTTCTTCCAGTCGCGGTTGCCGACTATGTTGAGCGACTGGTCGGCGTTGATGTTCCAGGTGAGGTTGAGCAGGCCATTCTTGTCGCGGTTGGCGGTGTCGGTATGCCGCGTCTGCGAGTTGCTGACGCTGGTGTTGGCCGGCGAGTTGCCCAGCATGGCGAAGAAGAACAGCTTGTCCTTCACCAATGCACCCGACGCCCACAGGTACTGGTTCGCGACATTGGCACTGTGGGTGTTGGAAGAGCTGAAATGGTAGTAATCGCCCTCCTTCGTGTACGAATCTGGTGTGCGCGGATTGAACCATGACGTAGCCGGCGTGAAATACAACGAATAACCGGCCTGGAAATGGTTGGTACCCTGGCGCACTGTGGAGGCGATCGTGCCGCCGGTGGTGCTGGTCCAGCTCACGCCGGCATTGGCGCTCAATACCTGGGTGGAGCCGATCGCCTCGGCGGGCAGGTAGGTGGCGCCCAGCCCGTTGTAATCGTAGGTGCTGTCGAATTCGTTGTAGTAGTAGCGGTTCTCAGCCGGACTGGCGCCGCCCATCTGGATCAGACCGGTGGTCTGGTTGTCGTACTTCACCTTGGAGCTCAGCAGAGCGATGCTCTCGGGACCACGTCCGGTCGGCAGCTGGTTGACCACGCTCATGCTGTAGTTGTTGGAGAATTCCGGTGTGCTCACGTCGATCGGTATCACTTCCGTCTCGGTGGTTCGTCCGGTCACACGGATCGCGCCGAGGCTGGTGGCCGTCGCCGATCCCGCGGTGGAGGGGGCAACGCTGGAGAGCGCCGGCACCACGGTCTGCACGTTCGCGCTTACCGTGACGGTGCGTGTGCCGATGGTGCTGCCGTCCTGCGACACGGTGACGGTGTACTTGCCGGGATTGAGGCCGCCCACGTTGTAGCGCCCATCACTGTCCGGATGCAGTTCACGGTGATAACCAGTGGCCGGGTTGGTTACCTCGAGCGTGACATGGCTGCCACCTGGCTCCTTGCCATACAGACCGCCGGTGATCGATTGCGCCTGGGCGACATTCGCGCCAAGCGCGACCAGCAATCCCATGGCGAGCATGGTTCGCCTGAAACCCTGAGCCTTGCCTTCAAAGGTAAAACCATCTCTCTTTTCAATACGCATTGAAATGCCCCTCACGTAGTTCGTTATCGCCTTGCGCAGAAATGACCTCTCCCCTCTGCTACAGGCGGTTGTGGTTACCCGTGGAAACGCCTCCCGCCCACGAACTTGTTTGCCTCTTCATCAAATTTCGAGCGCAAGCGTCTCCGCCGGACCAGTTGGTGGTCCGGTTTGACTCCCTGCTTTTTCAGTCAACCCAGGCGGTGCACTCGAACCTGAGAGCGCAACGCCTCCACCGCTCGCCGTTCGACGAAACCGGTTTCCTGACCTTGCGCATTGGCTGCCCCGCAGGCCACACCCAAGCGCAAGGTTTCTTCCAAATTCATGTTTCGCGTCATGCCCACCGTCATGCCGGCCAGCAGGCAGTCACCCGAGCCCACCGTGTTGCGTATCTGCGCGAGCTCGATCGCGGCATGCCACACACCGTTCGCGTCGGCAGCGACCGCACCCAGCGCGCCCATCGTCACTACCGGCATGGCGACGCCACGGGTACGCAGTTCGTGAACCGCGTCCACTGCTGCAGCGAGATCGCCTATCGGACGTCCGAGCAGTTCGCTGATCTCGTCGCGATTGGGTTTGACCAGAAAAGGTTGAGCTTTCACGGCATGCAGCAGCAGCTCGCCGCCGGCGTCGACCAGGCAACGTTTGCCGGCATCGCGCACATACGTAGCCAGCTCGGCATAAGTGGTCGGCGGAAAACCGCGCGGCAGGCTGCCGGACAACACGACCAGTTCGCTGTCATCGACGCCACGACGGAACGCCCGCAGCAAGGCCTCCTGCTGCGCGCTGTCCAGCAGCGGCCCCTGTCCGAGAATCTCGGTGATCTGGCCGCTCGCGTCCTGCAACGCGATGCAGGTGCGCAGGTTGTCGGCGATCTCGATACCGTGGAACAGCACGCCGCGCTCGCACATCTGCCGGCCGATCATGTTGCGATGGGCCGCGTCGACCAGGCCGACCAGCTGCACACGCTCGCCCAGCGCGGCGATGGTCTGCGCCACATGCAATCCCTTGCCGCCGGGATACGCCTGCTCGTCGAGCGCGCGACTGACTTCGCCGGGTCGCAGCGTGTCCAGCCGAATGAAACGGTCGATCGCCGTGTTGAAGCCGATGACCGTAATCACCGGGTAGCGGCCAGCAAAGTCTGTACTTCCGACGCGCTGGCCTGCCCTGCCGTGCCGCCGATGCTTCGAGTGGAAAGACTGCCGCAGGCACTGCCCCAACGCAGACAGTCGAATAACGGCAAGTCACGCAGCCACGCATGCAGGAAACCGGCGTCGAACGAATCGCCGGCGCCGGTGCTGTCGATCGGGTCGACGGCAAAGGCGGGCACCTGGAGCAGGTGACCCTGCTCCAAGCTGGCGCAGCCAAGCTGCCCGCGCTTCACGACGGTTTGCGTATGCCCGTTGTCGAGTGCGTGCAGGCCGGCAAGCACCTCGTCGTGTCCGGTGATGGCCGCCAGCTCCAGCTCGTTGGGCAGGAACAGGTCGACTTCGGTCAGCGTATCGAGCAGGTCGGTAGCCCATGCCTGCTGCGGATCGAAGCCGGGATCGAGCGAGGTGCTCAGGCCGGCGCCGCGTGCCCGTGCGAAAAGCTGGCGACAGTCGGGCCGCAGCGCACGCTGCAGGTAGTACGAGGAGACATGCAGGTGATCGGCGCCAGCCAGCAGTGCGTCGCTCACCTCGTCCGCACGCAGCGTGTCGATCGCGCCGGGGAAAGTCACCAGTGCGCGATCCTGCGGTGTCGACAGCGAGACAGTGGCGCCCGTCCGCAGCGTGGCGTCAGGGCGCACCGAAGCGATATCGATACCGGCGGCACGCAGCGCATCGAGGCAATAATCGCCCCAGCTGTCCGCACCGAGTTTGCCGTGGAATGCGACGGGGTTGCCCAGACGGGCCAGCCCCATGGCGCAGATCATCGAGGAGCTTCCCGGCGCCATGATGAAGTCTTCGGCCAGCACCTCGCGGCCTGGCGACGGCAACGCCTGGCAATTCTTGAAGACCAGGTCGACGTTGATTTCGCCGATGAAGAGGACGCGCTTCATGCCTCCCCCGAATGCATGGGGAAGTGTTCCACCACGCGCGTGAGCACGCCTTGCGAAGGCGTGTCGGGCTGGCCGCCCAGGACCAGGCAACGGAAGAACGCGAGCAGTTGCCCCACCGCCACGTCCGCCAGCAGCGGCAGGGCGTCGTCAATCGCGTCCAGACCTGCCAGCTCCACGGCCACGTCGTTCGGGCCCAGCACCTCGGCGGGAATGCCTTCGCCCACCAGCACGCGGGTCAGGCCCAACTGCTTGCGCGACAGCTCGCGCAGCAGATCGAGCTCGTAGGCGCGCACCGCCGGATCCGGCGACAGGAAGCCGACCACCAGGGTCTTGTCGTCGAGGCTGGACATCGGGCCATGGCGCAGGCCGAGATAGGTCTCCGCCACCGTGACCACGGCGCCGCCCGTCATTTCCAGCATCTTCAACGCACACTCGTGGGCTGCGCCCAGTGCGCCGCCGCTGCCGAGATAGACGACGTTGCTGAACTCGCTGCCGGCTATCGCCGCGAGCGCATCGGCTTGCTCATCGAAAACCTGCCTGACGTTGCGTGCCAGCCGCTTCACCGGGGCGATGGCATCGCCCCCCTCGCGCTCAACCAGACCGAATCCGGCCAGCAACAGATTGGTGAAGCTGCTGGTCATCACCAGGCTGCGGTCATTGGTGCGCTCATCCAGGACCAGCACGGTGACCCGCGAATCGTCGCGATAACGCGTGGCGAGCTTGCCGGCGGCATTGCAGGTGATCACCAGATGGCGGTAGTCGGGAGCATCGGCCAGCAGGCGATCCACCACGCCGCAGCTTTCCGGGCTGTCACCCGAGCGTGCCAGCGAAATCAGCAAACCGGCACCGGGCGGTAGCACACTGCGCCAATGCGTGAGCAAGCTGCCGGCGGCGATCGCCTGCGCCGGAATGCCCAGGCCGAGTTGCAGGCTGGGCGCCAGGCACTCGCCGATATACATCGAGCTGCCGGAGCCGGTCAGCACGATATGGCTTGGTCGTGGTACGAGCGCTGCCTGCAGTTGCTCGCGCAGCTGCGGCTGGCTCAACAGGTCGGCGGTGCCCAGCCAGGTCGCCGGCTGTTGCAGGATCTCGCGCAAGGTATCGGCGTAGCCTCGTACCCGTTGCTCCGCCAACGAGGCCGCGCATAGCGGCTCCAGTGTTATCGAATCTTTCGTTTGCTTGTTTAATTTTGACATTTTGCCAAATACAATCGAATGTGAAAGTATGTATCCATTGAACCGAGAGTATTCGAAATGAAACAAAACTTACAAGAGGTTTCGAACACCGGCAGCCAACTCTCCCGGCTCGCCTTGTCGCACGGCAAGCGTACGCGTCTGTGGAGGCTGCTCTATGGCCACGGCCCGCGCAACGGCAGCTTGCTGGTGCTGCCGCTGGATCAGGGGCTGGAACATGGCCCCACCGACTTCTTCCCCCATCCGCCGGCGGTCGATCCGGGCTATCAGTTCGAGCTGGCCGTGGCCGGGGGCTTTTCGGCCATCGCGCTGGGCATCGGCTTGGCCGAGAAGTACATGGCCGAATACTGCGGACGGGTGCCCCTGATCCTCAAGCTCAACGGCAAGACCAACATCGCCAGCGACGCCGAAGCCACCTCGCCGCTGTTCGCCTCGGTCGAAGATGCGGTGCGCCTCGGCGCCGATGCGGTCGGCTACACCATGTATGTCGGTTCGCCACGCCAGCACGACGAGTTCCGTCAGTTCGAGAAAGTGCGCCAGGATTGCGAGCGCTTCGGCATGCCGCTGGTGATGTGGGCGTATCCGCGTGGCAGCGCGGTCAATGCCAAGGGCGGCACCAATACCTTGTATGCGCAGGATTACGCTGCACGCGTCGCACTGGAGCTGGGTGCCGACATCGTCAAGCTGCACGAGCCGAACGACAGCGTGGTCAATGTGCCGGCCCCCTACGACAAGCTGCAGGAAGATGCCGGTGCGCGTTGCGCGCGCGTGGTGCGTTCGGCCGGCCGCACGATGGTGCTGTTCTCCGGCGGCGAGAAGAACGACGACGACGCGGCAGTGCTGCGCAAGGTCGAGTTCTACATGCAGTCCGGCGCCAACGGCGTGATGTTCGGCCGCAACATGTGGCTGCGTCCGTTCGATCAGGCCGTGACGCTGACCCGTGCGGTGCATGACATTATGGCGAAATATCCGCGCTGAACAGGTGAGGCAGGCCGTTCGATGAGTCACAGCTCCTCCAAGTCACCGCAGCAGCTGATGCAGGCCGGCTGCCTCTGCTGCGCGCCGCCCAGCGGAGCCGGCACGGTGCGCGTCGAGAGCAGCAAGAATCCGCTGCAGACCCAGTCGGACACCGGCAAGAGCGACCTGCGGCTGAAGGACTTCCGTCCGCGCAGCATGCTGCACGTGCCGCAGACGCGCATCGAACGTCCGCGTTTTCCGGTGATCGACGTGCACGCGCACCTGACCTGGTCCAGCAACGTGCGCAGCGGCATCTCGGTAGGCGAAGAGGTCACCTTGTTCGCCCAGCCCGAGGACTTGCTGCCGGTCATGGACCGCAAAGGTGTGCGCACGCTGGTCAACCTCACCGGCGGCGTCGGTGCCGGCCTGGAGCAGAGCATCCGCAGCTTCGACCAGGCTGCGCCGGGACGCTTCCTCACCCTCACCGAACCATCCTACGAACACTTCCCCGAACCGAACTACGCGCAGCTGCAAGGCGATGCGATCGAGCATGCCAAACGTGTCGGCGCGCGTGGATTGAAGCTGTTGAAGACGCTGGGCCTGTATCTGCGCGAGCGGATCGACGAAGGTCCGCTGGTGGCCGTGGACGACCACCGCTTCGATCCGATGTGGGAGGCCTGTGCGGCAAACAACATGCCGGTGTTCCTGCACGTTTCGGATCCGGAAGCGTTCTTCCTGCCTACCGATGAGACCAACGAGCGCTATGAGGAACTGGCCAACCATCCGGACTGGTCGTTCTACGGCCCGGAGTTTCCCAGCAATGCGGAACTGCTCGCCGCGCGCGACCGCCTGATCGCGCGCCATCCGAAGACCACCTTCGCGCTACTGCACGTGGGCAACAACGCGGAGAACCTGGCCGCTGTCGCTGCCTGCCTGGACCGTTACCCGAACACGGTGATCGACATCAGCGCACGCATCGGCGAACTCGGCCGCCAGCCGCGCATCGCGCAGCGCTTCTTCGACCGCTACCAGGATCGGATCCTGTTCGGCACCGATGCGGTGCCCTCGCCATATGGCGACGACGTGCCGCAGCAATTGTTCGGCGACGAACTCTACGAGATCTACTATCGCTTTCTGGAAACCGAGGACGAATACTTCGATTACGCGCCGTCGCCGACGCCGCCACAGGGGCGCTGGTCGATCTATGGGCTCGGTTTGTCGGACGAAGTGCTGCGCAAGGTTTACCATGACAACGCCGCCCGACTTTTGAATATCGACCCATGAGCGAAACCCCGACCGTCTCCCGCCGCCTGCTCGTCGAAGAACGCCGCCGCCTGATCGTCGATCTGGTCGAACAGCAGGGCCGCGCCACCGTGGAAGAACTGGCGACCCGCTTCGGCACCTCGACCGTCACCATCCGCGCCGACCTCGACGCGCTCGCCCGCAGCTCGGCCATCGCCCGCTCCCACGGCGGTGCGTTGCCGGTTGCGCCGGCAACCAACGACACACCGCTCAACATCAAGGAAACCCGCTGGCACGCGCAGAAGCTGCGCATCGGCCACGCCGCCGCGAAGATGATCCAGGACGGCGAGACCATCATTCTCGATTCCGGCTCGACCACGGTGGAGATCGCCCGACAGATCCGCCAGATGAAATTCGAATCGCTGACGGTGATCACCAACGCGCTCAACATCGCGCTGGAGCTATCCGGCCTGCCGCATATCCGCGTAATGATGCTGGGCGGCCTGTTGCGCGATACCTCCTATTCGCTGGTCGGTCCCGACGCGGAACAGGCGCTGTCCAAGCTTTCTGCCGACAAACTCTTTCTCGGCGTGGACGGCCTCGACCCGGTAGTTGGCGTCACCACGCCCGACCCGCTCGAAGCCTCGCTTAACGCCCTGATGATCCGCGTCTCGCGCGAGACCATTGCCGTGTTCGACGCCAGCAAGCTGGGCCAGCGCAGCCTGTCCGTCATCACCACGGTGCAGCATCTGCATCGCGCCATCACCGACAGCAGTGCCGAAGCGAAGGCCGTCGAGTCGCTGCGCGCTGCCGGCGTGGAAGTCACCTTGGTCTGAAACGACCGGAACGCTGCGCGGACAGCCGCGCCTGTCCGAGGTTGAACACCGCCACGGCAATGTCACCATCCGCCAGCCGTCGCATCCGTACCTCCATCTATCCGCCCGCATAGATGCGCTCACCTTGCTTGCCGAGCGCGTCCGGGTCGATCGCGATCACGCCCTTATCGGTGAGCACGCTGCGCAGGCGCTCGCTCATTGCGGCGATGTCGCTGCCCGCGATCAGCGTGCCGCCCTCGTCGCCCACACGCTGAAGCACACGCGTTGCTCCTGGCCGAGCGAAGCTCATGGCTTGCATGGGTCTTGGCGAGTCGGCCGCTTTTACGCGGACCGGCCACTCCGGAAGCATCGGGGCACTTGCATTCCATATATCTTTCGTTATTCTCCGTTTTCTATCGATTTATTTCCGTTTTATCGTCAATTTCTTTCATTTTAGGAAGAAACGAAAGCTCTACCGCAAGAGACCTGCCACGCATCTGCTGCCCGACACGTTTTCCGGGCCACCCGAGCCACCCATCCGCGGCGCCGGGCGTCCCTCTCGCTGCAACACGGTCGTCCACTTTGGGAGGAGTTATGCGACATCTAACATGCCGATTGTTCGGATTCCTGCTGGTCATGTCCTGCGCTGCGCCGGCGGCGCAGGCCGCATCGAATACCGTACCGCTGGGCGGCAATGCCTATATCACCCAGGCATCGCCCACCGCGAACGAAACCATTACCGACACTGGCTTGCACAGCTGGAATTCCGACAAGGCCATCGTCAGCGTTTACTTCGACGTGCAGCAGGCGGGCGAGCTGCAACTCTCGCTGGTCGGCAGCTTGAACGGCGCCAGCCACAGCACGGTGAAAGTCACGGTCGGCGGCCAATCACAGCTGGTCAATCTTTCCAGCACGACTCCTGCGCCCTTCCCGGCCGGCAATTTCACCATCGACAAGCCCGGCTACGTGAGGGTGGACCTGCAAGGCATCAGCACCGACGGCGGCTACTACGGCGATATCAGCGACCTGCAGATCGACGGCAGCGCCACCGCCGCCGGCGCGGTCTACGCCAACGACCCGGCCAATTTCTATTGGTCGCGGCGCGGCCCGTCGGTGCATCTCGGCTACAAGGTGCCGGCGAACACGGAGTACTTCTACAGCGAAGTGACCGTGCCGGAAGGACAGGATCCGGTGGGCTCCTATTACATGGCCGACGGTTTCAACGTGGGCTACTTCGGCATGCAGGTGAACTCGCCGACCGAGCGCCATATCCTGTTCTCCGTGTGGGACTCGCCCACCGGCAGCACCACGCTGGTGAACAAAGGGCCCGGCGTTATCACCAACGGCTTCGGCGGCGAAGGTACCGGCGGTCAAAGCCATCTGCGCTACGCGTGGGTCGCCGGCCAGACCTATCGCTTCCTCACCCGCGCCCAGCCCGACGGCAACGGTAATACCTTGTTCACCGCGTGGTTCGGCAGCGCCGGCGCGCAGGGTAATTGCAGTGCGCAGAACAGCGAGGGCAACTGCGACTGGCACCTGATCGCGACCTGGAAGTACGTGGGCGACACCCATTACCTGCGCGGCTTGTACTCCTTCCTCGAATCCTTCGACCCGGATCTTGGCTACATCGGCCGCCGAGCGGCTTATGGCAACCAGTGGGCCAAGCCCGCGGGCGGCGACTGGGTGGAGATCACTTCGGCTTATTACGACGTCGACCCCACCGGCCTCAACAAGCAGCGCCTGGATTTCGCCGGCGGCGCGATCGGCAACCAGTTCTACCTGCGCAACGACGGGTTCTTCACCCCATCGGTGTCCTCCGGCCAGACGTTTACGCGCATGGCGACCGGCAACCCGCCGGATGTGGATCTCGACAACCTGCCTTGATACGCACGGCATCGCAGTCGGCCCCCCCGAGCGGGCCGGCTGCGAATGCCATCGCACGAAACCGACAGTGACGCTACGCGCCGCCGGTGTGCAGGTCGTGTGGTCTGAAGCCGTTGACCAACGTCGCTCAGAAGTCCAGACGAAAACTCGCCGTCGCCATCTTCGCTTGTTGCCGCTGACCGAGATACTGGTCGTAGCCAAGCTGCAGACTGGCGCGCGGCGTCATGTGCCAGTCCAGCGTGGTGCCGAACACGCCGCCGTAACGCTGTAGTCCGACGCCGCCGACGGGAGCGAACTGGTTGATGCCGCTGAAGCTGGCGTCGAAAACCTCGCCGCGCAGACCGAACGATTGCTGCCACAGCATTCGTCCCTGCAGGCTGAGGCTTCCGCCACCGGCCAGCGCCCAGTCATGCGTGGCACGCAGACCCGCGCCGGCCTGCCAGCGCGCCGTGCTCTGCGCAGCCGATTTCAGCCCGAAGCCATAAGCGCCCAGTTCGTTGAAACCATCGCGCTGGATCTGCGCGTATTGCAGACTCATGTAAGGCGTGACCTGCGTACGGCCCAACGCCAACCGGTACCCGCTTTCGCCGTAGGCCACGCCGTACCTGCCATTGATATCGCTGGCCACACCGGCAAACTGATTGCCGAGTTCAAGCTGGCGACGCATGGTTTCGCGGTAGCTACCGATGCCGAAACGACCCATCGTGTACCACGCACCGCGAACCACGCCGCCATACAGCATGCCCTCCAGCGCATGGCTGTGACCCTGGTCCGCACTTTCGTTCAATCGGCCCAGCCCCTGGCTCTGGCTTAGCGCATAGCCGGCAAAGCCATTGCTGCCGATGCGATAGTCCTGTCCGACCAGCGAGCCGCTGAGGTCGTACCCGACATTGCCGTAGCCGCTGCGCGACATGCCGCCGTGATAACCGAGATTCTGCGTCCAGCTACCGGCTTTCGGCGCATCGAGCAGGCTGTCGAAACGGTCGGACAGCGCACGCGTGCCCGCGTCGATCGCCTCGAATGTCATTGCCGCGCTGGCCGCATGCAACTGGCCGGACAAACTTTCCAGCGAACGCTGCATGACCTCGGTGGAAACGGCGCGTTGCAGGCTGGCGGCACCGGCGATGAAGCCCGCGCTGGCTGGTGTGCCGCTGGCGGTGCCCTGTAACTGCAACTGGCTGTTGATCTGCTGGAACGCGCTCTGCGTGCGTTGCGCGGCGCTGTAGCTGGCGGTGGTGTATGGCAGACCCTGGATCTGGCTCAGGTTCACCTGTTGCACGTCGAGCCAGGCACTGTTGGGATCGTAGTTCAGCGTTGCGGTCAGCGCCACGCTCGGCGCCGTGCTCAGGGCCGAAAAGGTGCCCGTCAAACCACCATAAGCCGACAGCACCGTCGTGTGCGAGTTAAGGGTGTAGTTGGAATTGGCGCCGTACACGTAGAGGTCTCCACCGGACAGGGTGGCCGTGCCATTCACGTACAGCTGCGACCCTAGCGATAGTGCTATCCGCCCGTTGCCCTGCTGCACATAGTTGCCGCTTACATGGACGTCGCCCTGGCTGACCACCAGCACGCCCGCGTTGGTCACGTTGTTGAAGACATCGAAGCCGGTGGGATTCTGCGGCGTATCGCCGGACATCAGCGTGCCCTGTGCGCCAATCTCGACGGGACTGCTCAACCCGGCCACGGCGAGCGTGCCGCCCTGCACCTGGGTGAGACCGGTATAGCTGCTGCTGCCGCCCCAGAGGTTGAGCCTGCCCGTTCCCTGCTTGATCAATCCGCCGGCACCGGAGATCGGGTTGCCCCAGGTCGAGGTGCCGCTGAAGTTCACCGTGACATCGCCCCAGTCGAATTTGGCTGGCCCGTTGACCGCCTTGAAGGCATCCAGTTCGCCGTAGCCGAAGGTGGTATCGGGGCCGGGCACACCAAGATCGCGCGCGGTGCCCAGTAGAGTCTGTCGCACCAGGTCGTTGCTGAAATACGGATAAGCCTGCCATACCAATGCGGCAGCACCGGATACCTCCGGCGCCGCGAACGAGGTGCCGCTGACAACCCAGTAAGTCTGGCTGCCGGTGGTGGTGGCGTTCTTGTCGAGGACGACCACATCACCGGGCGCGGCGAGGCAGTAATTCATCGCCTTGCCGCAGGCATTCGAGTAGCTGGCTAGCTGGGTCGGATGATTGCTGTCGACAGCCACCGCGACCAGCCAGCCGGCTTCCAGTTGAGGGGCCACGCTGGGCAGCGCGGCGATGTCGCTGGGATTGCTCTTGGAATCGTTGCCGGCGGCGAACACGACCAGACCGCCATGCTGCACCACGAACGGCTGGTAAGCCTGGGCGAAAGCCTGGTTGATCGTGGCGTTGCTGGTGTCCCAGTAGATGCCGCCCCAGGAGTTGTTCATCACCCGCACGCCGGCATTGATCAGGGCCGGATTGAGCGTCTGCGCGAAGAAGTCGGCATCGGCGGCGGTGACCGGATTGCCGTTGCCCGATCCGTCGTCCTTTGGCTCGACGTCGTTGATGATGCGCGCAGAAACCAGCGATGCCCCCGGTGCGATGCCGCCGGGAAATTGTGCAAACGGCGTACCTGCAGCGATCTCCGATACCCAGGTGCCGTGGCCGACCACGTCGTCGACCGTGGTGTTGTTGGTGGCCGGATCGACGTAGATCAGTTCCTGCAGTACCCGCCCGGCCACCGTCGGATTACTGCGCATGATGCCGCTGTCGACTACGCCGATGGTCACTCCGGCGCCGGTATAGCCCAGGGTGTGCGCCCCGTAGGTATTGGTGATCGCGAGCTGGGCGTCCAGCGGTGGCTGGGTCGTCGTGGTCGGCGGGGGCGATGCCGGCGCACTCGGCGGGGGCGTCGTCGGCCTGACGTTGCCGCCGCCACCGCCGCAGGCGCTGAGACCCAGCGCCAGGGCTATCACCCATGCCATTTCACGATGCCGCAAGCCCAAATTTCGATTCTGTCCAAGCGCTTTCATGATGCACCCCAAACGCATTCAATTTTCCGCATCGCCGACCTGCCGGTACGACGCGATGCCCCCTGCCGCCCATCTTCGCACAACGAAAATCCAATGAAACACGGTGCAGGTCGCAACCCAGCGCGACATGGCCATCGTTTGCCCACGCCCGTGGCGGGCTGCGATAATTCGCCGGTTATCGGTCAGGCGCTCGCGCGCCCTCAGTCTTCCAGCGGAGTTATCCATGTCGGATGTCAGCGTAGTCATTGTCGGCGCCAAGCGGACGGCCATCGGCTCCTTCCTCGGCCAGTTCACCGGTGTCCCCACCACCAAGCTCGGCGCCACGGCCATCCGCGCCGCACTGGACCAGTCCGGCGTGGCCCCCGCCGAGGTCAGCGAGGTGATCATGGGCTGCGTGCTGCCGGCCAATCTGGGCCAGGCCCCGGCGCGCCAGGCTTCGCTGGGAGCCGACCTTCCGGCCAGCACCGGCTGCACCACGGTCAACAAGGTATGCGGTTCGGGCATGAAGGCGATCATGCTGGGCCACGACCTGATCAAGGCCGGTTCGGCGACCATCGTGGTGGCCGGCGGCATGGAATCGATGACCAATGCGCCGCATATGGTCAACGCACGCACCGGCATCCGCTATGGCGACGGCACCCTGGTCGACCACATGGCGTGGGACGGCCTCACCAACCCGTACGACGGCAAGGCCATGGGTGTGTTCGGCGAGCTGTGCGCCGACAAATACCATTTCACCCGCGAGGATCAGGACGCGTTCGCGATCGAGTCTGTCAAGCGCGCGCAGGCGGCGCAGCAGAACGGCGCGTTTGCCGGCGAGATCGTTCCGGTCACCGTGAGCAGCCGCAAGGGCGACGTGCTGGTGGATACCGACGAGCAGCCGGGTCGCTCCGACATCGCCAAGGTCCCCACCTTGAAGGCCGCCTTCCGCAAGGAGAACGGCACCATTACCGCCGCCAGCTCGTCCAGCATCTCCGACGGTGCCGCTGCACTGGTGCTGCTGTCCGCCGACGACGCCAACAAGCGGGGACTGAAGCCGCTCGCACGCATCGTCGCGCACGCCACCCATTCGCAGGAGCCCGAGTGGTTCACCACCGCCCCGGTCGGTGCGATCCAGAAGGTGCTGGACAAGGCCGGCTGGAAGGTGGCCGATGTCGACCTGTTCGAAATCAACGAGGCGTTCGCGGTGGTCGCGATGACCCCGATGAAGGAACTCGGCATCACGCACGACAAGCTCAACGTCAACGGGGGTGCCTGTGCGCTGGGCCATCCGATCGGCGCCAGCGGCGCCCGACTGGTGGTGACCTTGCTCAACGCCTTGAAAACACGCGGCCTCAAGCGCGGCGTTGCCAGCTTGTGCATCGGCGGTGGCGAGGCAACGGCTATCGCCGTGGAGTGCCTTGACTGATTGGGGGACTGATTTCCGCCCAGCGTCGCATGATCATTTCATGTCTTTCACATGACGGTCGGCTAAATCGGTTTTTAATATGCCCTGAAGCGCTACTATAAAAATGTGGCGCAATTTCCACGAAAGCGTTATTAATACACGGCCAAACGGCATTCCACGGCAAAGGAGATTCATCATGAAGTTTACGCGTACCCTACTCGCCGCCGCGCTCGTCGCGCTGTTGGCGGCATGCAGCAATGGCGCGCAGGATTCCGCGCAGGACGCCCAGAAGTCGGCTGATACCGCTCAGCAAGCTGCCGATACCGCGCAGAAGGCTGCGGCTCAGGCTCCGACCACGGCGGCCACAACGGCAGCTCCGGCAGCAGCCCCGGCCGCTGCGGGCACGGCACCTGCCGCAGCTCCGGCTTCGACCGCTCCTGCAGCACCGGCAGCGGCTTCCACCGCAGCGCACTGATCTTTTAGCGGTTTCCAGAAAAAGCGGCCGCCTTGTGCGGCCGTTTTTTTGTTCTCCACTTGCCATTTTCGCCCGGCAACTTTGGTCGCCGGCCAACGCCCGCTATCATCCTTGGCTTCGCCTTGCCGGCGCCCGTATCCGTGAGCCTCAGTCCATGAGCGTCATCGCCTCCCAGATCGATCCTCGTTCGCCCGACTTTCAGGCCAGCAGCGCGCAATTGCGGGCGCTGGTCGACGACCTGCAGCGCGAATTGATTCGCAGTGCCGAAGGTGGCGGCGCCAAGGCGAGCGAGAAACACGTGGCCCGCGGCAAACTGCTGCCGCGTGAGCGTATCCGCGCACTGCTGGATCCCGGCTCACCGTTTCTCGAACTGTCGCCACTGGCAGCGCACGGCATGTACGAGGACGCCGCGCCCGCCGCGGGCCTGATTACCGGCATCGGCCGGGTCAACGGCATCGAGGTGGTGGTCGTTGCGAATGACGCCACCGTCAAGGGCGGCACCTATTTTCCGATCACGGTGAAAAAGCATCTTCGCGCGCAGGAAGTGGCGCTGGAGAACCGCCTGCCCTGCGTCTATCTGGTCGACTCCGGCGGCGCATTCCTGCCGCTGCAGGACGAGGTATTTCCGGACAAGGAACACTTCGGTCGGATCTTCTACAACCAGGCGCGGATGTCCTCGCTGAACATCCCGCAGATCGCGGTGGTGATGGGCTCGTGTACCGCCGGCGGCGCCTATGTGCCGGCGATGAGCGACGAGACCATCATCGTGCGCGAACAGGGCACGATCTTCCTCGGCGGTCCGCCTCTGGTGAAGGCCGCCACCGGCGAAGTGGTCGATGCCGAGACGCTGGGCGGCGCGGACGTGCATACCTCGATCTCCGGCGTGGCCGACCATTACGCCGAGAATGACGCGCATGCGCTGTCGATCGCCCGCGACATCGTGGCCCATCTCAACCGCAAGAAGGACATGCCGCTGGCGCTGCGCGCACCGGTCGAGCCGAAGTACGCGGCCGAGGAACTGTACGGCGTGATCCCGCAGGACACGCGCCGCCCGTTCGATATCCGCGAGGTGATCGCACGCATCGTCGATGGCTCGGAGTTCCACGAGTTCAAGGCGCGCTACGGCAAGACGCTGGTCACCGGCTTCGCGCATATCCACGGCTACCCGGTGGGCATCATCGCGAACAACGGCATCCTGTTCGCCGAGAGCGCACTCAAAGGTGCGCACTTCATCGAGCTGTGCAACCAGCGCAACGTGCCGCTGGTGTTCCTGCAGAACATCACCGGCTTCATGGTCGGCAAGAAATACGAACAGGCCGGCATCGCCAAGGACGGCGCGAAGATGGTCACGGCGGTGGCCTGCTCGCACGTGCCGAAGTTCACCGTGGTGATCGGCGGCAGCTTCGGCGCCGGCAACTACGCGATGTGCGGACGCGCCTACGGCGCCCGCTTCCTGTGGATGTGGCCGAATGCGCGGATCAGCGTGATGGGCGGCGAGCAGGCCGCATCGGTTCTGGCAACGGTCAAGCGCGACGGCATCGAAGCCGCCGGCAAGACATGGAGTACCGAAGAAGAAGAGGCGTTCAAGGCGCCGATCCGCGACCAGTACGAGCGCCAAGGCCATCCTTACTACGCCAGTGCGCGACTGTGGGATGACGGTATCATTGACCCGGTCGACACCCGCCGCGTGCTCGGCCTGGCGATCTCCGCCTCGCTCAACGCGCCGATCGAGCCGCAGCGCTACGGCGTGTTCCGGATGTAATCCCGTAATTCCTGTCAGCTTCAGCTTCAGCGAAGCTGACAGGCTCAGCCTTGCGGCTGTTCCCCGCGCAGGCGCACGTCGTTCGGCAGCATGTCGGTACGCTCCACACTTTCCTCGCGCTGCGACTCGAAGAAGCGCTGCACCTGCTGGCACACGGCCATGGTGTTCTCGCGGGCGATCGCCGAGACCAGGAACCACGGCTGGGTCCAGCCGAGTTCGGCGATGATCTTCTCCGCGGCCGCGGTGCGCTCGTCTTCGGGCAGCATGTCGGCCTTGTTCAGCACCAGCCAGCGCGGGCGTTCGAGCAGCTCCGGGTTGAACTTCTGCAGCTCCTGTTCGATCGCGCGCACCTGGGCCGCCACGTCGGAGCCATCGATCGGCGCGATGTCGACGATGTGCAGCAGCAGGCTGGTGCGCGCCACGTGGCGCAGGAACTGGATGCCCAGTCCGGCACCTTCGGAAGCACCCTCGATCAGACCGGGGATGTCAGCGATCACGAAGCTCTGATCGGTGCCCAGGCTGACCACGCCGAGATTCGGATGCAAGGTAGTGAACGGATAATCCGCCACCCGCGGCGTGGCCGCGGAAACCGCGCGGATGAAAGTGGACTTGCCGGCATTCGGAAAACCGAGCAGACCGACGTCGGCCAGCAGGCGCAATTCGAGCTTCAGCTCGCGCGCGTCACCGGGCGTACCCGGCGTGGCCTTGCGCGGCGCGCGGTTCACCGAGGTCTTGAAATGGATGTTGCCCAGGCCACCCTTGCCGCCTTGCGCCACCAACATGCGCTGGCCGTGGTTGGTGAGATCGCCGATCACTTCGTCGGTATCGACGTTGGTGACCATGGTGCCGACCGGCACGCGAATCGTGGTGTCTTCGCCGCCCTTGCCGTACATCTGGCTGCCCATGCCGTTTTCGCCGCGCTGGGCCTTGAAGCTGCGCTGGTGCCGGAAATCGACCAGGGTGTTGAGGCCCTCGTCCGCCACCAGCCAGACCGAGCCGCCATAGCCGCCATCACCGCCGTCGGGGCCGCCGAACGGAATGAATTTCTCGCGGCGGAAGCTGATGCAGCCATTGCCACCATCACCAGCTTGGACCTTGATATTGGCTTCGTCGACGAATTTCATTGGGATGCCGTGAATGGAGAGTCGGGAATCGGGAATCGGAAGATACAGACAATGGGGAGCATGGTACGGGACTTGCGACAGGCCCGCTTTTTACCATTCCCGACTCCCGATTCCCGGTGGTACAAAACAAAAGCCCCGCCGAAGCGGGGCCTTCGCTATCGCGTCGCGAAAGGCTTACGCCGGGACGACGTCGACGAAACGGCGATTCTTGTCGCCGCGAACTGCAAACTGGACGGTACCGTCGACCAGCGCGAACAGCGTGTGGTCACGACCCAGACCGACACCGGTGCCCGGATGGAACTGGGTACCGCGCTGACGCACGATGATGTTGCCGGCTTCGATGGCCTGGCCACCGTAGATCTTCACGCCCAGGTATTTCGGGTTCGAATCGCGACCGTTGCGGCTGGAACCTACGCCTTTTTTATGTGCCATGACTCAATGCTCCAGTGCTCAGGCGTTGATGCCTGTGATCTCGATTTCGGTGAAATGCTGACGGTGACCCTGCTGACGCTTGTAATGCTTGCGGCGGCGGAATTTGATGATGCGGATCTTGTCGGCACGGCCGTGCTTGCGAACGGTGGCGCTGACGGTGGCGCCTTCGACGACCGGCGCACCAACGGTGACCGACTCGCCGGAACCGACCAGCAACACCTGGTCGAAGCTCACGGTGGCGCCTTCGTCGGCGGTCAACAGCTCCACGCGCAGCACGTCGCCCTGCTGCACACGGTACTGCTTGCCACCGGTCTTGATGACTGCGTAACTCATGGGAATGCCCTTCTGTCGTTATTCTCTTGGGTATCGCCATGACCTAAATTCAGGTCTGGCGAACCGCGGATTATAACGACCTGCCTGCGCGCTGGTCAAATACTGACCACAAAAAAAAACAGGACCACCTCGCCTGAACCGCGCTGACGGCCCTTCTGAAGGCCCCGCAGCCCAGTCAGCGGGTCCGCTGGGGCGATTAGAGCTTCGGCAAACCAGCGCCATCGTCGACGGAAAAAGGCCCCGTACGCCGATTCGGCGAACAGGTTTCAATGAACTATCGAAACTCCTTGGTATAGTAAAGGTTCCCCCCCATATACCGGCGTCATGGACACCATTCGCATCCGCGGCGCACGCACGCACAATCTCAAGAACATCGACCTCGACCTGCCACGCGACAAACTGATCGTGATCACCGGCCTGTCCGGCTCCGGCAAGTCGTCGCTGGCGTTCGACACGATCTATGCCGAAGGCCAGCGACGCTATGTCGAATCGTTGTCGGCCTACGCGCGGCAGTTCCTGTCGATGATGGAAAAGCCCGACGTCGACCATATCGAAGGCCTGTCGCCAGCCATTTCGATCGAGCAGAAATCAACCTCGCACAACCCGCGCTCCACCGTGGGCACGATCACCGAGGTATACGACTACCTGCGCCTGCTGTATGCCCGCGTTGGTACGCCGCGCTGCCCGGACCATGGCATCCCGCTGGAGGCGCAGACGGTCAGCCAGATGGTCGACGCCACGTTGGCGCTGGATCCTGAGCAGCGCTTCATGCTGCTCGCACCGGTGATCCGCGAGCGCAAGGGCGAGCACGTACAGATATTCGACCAGCTGCGCGCGCAAGGCTTCGTGCGTGCCCGCGTCGACGGCACCGTGTTCGATCTGGATGCCGTGCCGCCGCTGACACTGCGTCAGAAGCACACGATCGAAGTGATGATCGACCGTTTCCGCCCACGCGACGACATCAAGCAGCGGCTGGCCGAGTCGTTCGAGACCGCATTGCGGCTCGGCGATGGCCTGGTGATCGTGGTGAACATGGATAACGAAAAGGCGGCCGAACAGCTGCTGTCGTCGCGCTATTCCTGTCCCGTCTGCGACTACTCGCTGCCGGAGCTGGAACCGCGGCTGTTCTCGTTCAACTCGCCGGTCGGCGCCTGCCCGTCCTGCGACGGCCTGGGCGTGACCCAGGTATTCGACGCGGCACGCGTGGTGGGTCATCCCGAGCTGCCGTTGTCCAACGGCGCCGTGCGCGGCTGGGACCGGCGCAACGCGCATTATTTCCAGCTGATCCTGTCGCTGGCGGCGCATTACGGCTTCGATGTCGACACGCCGTGGCACAAGCTTCCCGCGAACGTCCAGAAGGCCATTCTGTACGGCAGCGGCAAGGACAAGATCGCGTTCCGCTACATCACCGAGCGTGGCGGCAAGGTCACCCGCGAGCACCCCTTCGAAGGCATCCTGCCGAACCTGGAGCGGCGCTATAAGGAGACCGAATCCGCTGCCGTGCGCGAGGAATTGGCGAAATACATCAGCGACCAGCCCTGCCCGGCCTGCGAAGGCCAGCGCCTGAACCGCTCGGCGCGCAACGTGTTCGTCGCCGACCATGCGCTGCCGTCGCTGACCCATCGCTCGATCGACGACGCATTGGCGTTCTTCGCGGATCTCAAGCTGGCCGGCTGGCGCGGCGAGATCGCGGTGAAGATCATCAAGGAGATCCGCGAGCGGCTGACCTTCCTCAACGATGTCGGCCTCAACTACCTCACCCTGGATCGGCAGGCGGACAGCCTTTCCGGCGGCGAGGCGCAGCGCATCCGTCTCGCCTCGCAGATCGGCGCCGGTCTGGTCGGCGTGATGTACGTGCTGGACGAACCGTCGATCGGTCTGCATCAACGCGACAACGAGCGCCTGCTCGGCACGCTCACGCGCCTGCGCGACCTCGGCAACACCGTGATCGTGGTCGAGCACGACGAGGATGCGATCCGCATGGCCGATCACGTGCTCGATATCGGCCCGGGTGCCGGCGTACACGGCGGCGAGATCGTGGCGCAGGGCACGGTGCAGGACATGCTCGATTCGCCGCGTTCGGTCACCGGCCAGTTCCTGTCCGGCGCGCGGGCGATCGAGGTGCCCAAGGAGCGACGCCAACCGATCGACAGCGACTCCTGGCTGCACCTGAAGGGCGCCAACGGCAACAACCTGAAGCACGTCGACCTGGCAATTCCGGCCGGCCTGTTCACCTGCATCACCGGTGTATCCGGCTCGGGCAAGTCGACCCTGATCAACGACACCTTGTTCCGTCTCGCCGCCACCGAACTGCATGGCGCCGGCACCCAGCCGGCACCCTACAAGTCCGTCGTCGGCATGGAGCTGTTCGACAAGGTGGTCGACATCGACCAGTCGCCGATCGGCCGCACGCCGCGCTCCAATCCGGCCACTTACACCGGCCTGTTCACTCCGCTGCGCGAGATGTTCGCGCAGGTGCCGGAAGCGCGTTCACGCGGCTACACGCCGGGCCGCTTCAGCTTCAATGTGCGCGGCGGTCGCTGCGAGGCCTGCGAAGGCGACGGCATGATCAAGGTGGAGATGCACTTCCTGCCGGACGTCTACGTGCCCTGCGACGTCTGCCACGGCAAGCGCTACAACCGCGAGACGCTGGAGATCCTGTACAAGGGCCACACCATTGCGGACGTGCTCGACATGACGGTGGAAGACGCACTGAAGCTGTTCGAGAACGTGCCGACCATCGCGCGCAAGCTCGACACGCTGCGCGCCGTGGGCCTCGACTACATCAAGCTCGGCCAGAGCGCGACCACGCTGTCCGGCGGTGAGGCGCAGCGTGTGAAGCTGTCCAAGGAACTGTCCAAGCGCGACACCGGCCGTACCTTGTACATCCTCGATGAACCCACCACCGGCCTGCACTTCCACGACATCGAGCAGCTGCTCGACGTGTTGCACCAGCTGGTCGACCAGGGCAATACCGTAGTGGTGATCGAACACAACCTCGATGTGATCAAGACCTCCGACTGGGTCGTCGACCTCGGCCCTGAAGGTGGCGCCGGCGGCGGCCGCATCCTGGTCGCCGGCACGCCGGAGACGGTGGCGGCTACGCCCGAATCGCATACTGGGCATTTCCTCGCGCCGCACCTGAAGACGGCCAAGGCGAACAAGGCGGCCCGGGCTCCGGGCGCGGAAAAGCGGGTCAAGGCAGCGACCAAGCACATCGCCTCGGCCGACAAGTACAAGCCTATGCCGCGGAAGAAGCGTTCATGAGTCCGCGCAAGTCGGTCCCGAAGAACGGCGGCAACCTCGCCGCCGTGCCCGAGACGGTCGAAGCGGCGCCGGCGGCAACCGCCGGCAAGCCGCTCATCGTCGCGTCGATCGAAGTGCGCTGGAGCGACCTGGATGCTTTCAACCACGTCAACAACGCCACCTACCTCACCTACCTGGAAGAGGCGCGCCTGCAGTGGCTCAAGCATGTGCCCGGCCCATGGTTCGACGAGCAGTCGATGCCCGTGCTGGCCGCCAGTGAAGTCAACTACCGGCAGTCGATCGCATGGCCGGCGCGGCTGCACGTGGAATTGCATTGCGCGCGATTGGGCAACAGCTCGATGACGATCGGACACCGCATTGTCGATGCGGATGACGCAAACCGGCTGTACAGCGATGGCCACGTGGTGCTGGTGTGGATGAATCCAGCCAGCGGCAAATCGGTGCCGCTACCCGACGCTATCCGCAGCTCCGTCGGCTAGAAGCGTCCGGTTGCTGGGACGCGCATCTCACCGATCGTCCCGCACCCAGATCGCGCCATCCTCTTCACGCACCGGGAAACTCGCGATCGGCTCATACGCCGGCGGTTTCGTCACGGCGCCGGTGCGCAGATCGAAGCGCGCGCCATGCCGTGGACATTCCACCTCGAAGCCGAACACCTCGCCACCGGCCAGATCGCCGCCGTCATGCGTGCAGGTATCTTCGACCGCATACAGCGCGCCATCGATGTTGTAGACCGCGATCGGCGTGTCGCCGTCCCACACCACCTTGAATTCACCCGGCAGCAATTCGCTGCGCGTGCCGACCTTGACCCAACCGTTCATGCCGGCTGCCCGACCAGGTCCTTCACCAGCACCTCGAAGCGCAAATCGTCGCGGCGCGGGATGCCGAAGCGCTCGTCGCCATACGGAAACGGCTGGTATTCGCCGCTGCGCCGATAGCCGCGGCGTTCGTACCAGGCGATCAGTTCGGCGCGCTGTTCGATCACCGTCATGCGCATCGCGCGGCACTGCCACTGCTCGCGCGCGATGCGTTCGGCTTCGGCGAGCACGGCCTTGCCCAGGCCGCCGCCCTGGCGGTCGGGATCGACCGCGAACATGCCGAAGTAACCGGACTCGCCCTGCCTTTCCACATGCGCACTGGCGATCAACCGGCCATCGCGTTCGGCCAGCAGCACGCAGCTGCCGGGCCGGCTCACGAGTTCGCCGACGGCTTGCGCATCGGTGCGCCGGCCATCGAGCAACTCCGATTCGGTGGTCCATCCGCGCCGGCCCGAATCGCCGCGATAAGCGGATTCGACCAGCGCCACGATAGCGGGAATATCGGCAGCCCCGGCTGCGCGGAATACGGGGGAAGTAGGTTCGCTCATCGGCCGATGATAATGCGCGCGCGGCCGGGATCACCATGATCTGCAACAGGCCCGGTGTGCGTGCCGCCGTCAAGCTGCCGGTGCGTGCGTTCTGCCGGCTTCGTAGATCTTCAGATGCGCATAGGCCACCGCCAGCAAGGAGTGTTCGTCCCGCTGCCGATCGGCGCGGGCCAGCATGTCGCCGATCACATGGTCGGCCTCGATCGCGTAGCCGTGCTGCAGGTCGCGCAGCATCGATGCGGTCAGGCTCGAACCGGCCTCGGTCAGCACGCTGCGGGCGCGTTGCATGGTCGCCTCGCCCGGCAAGTGGCCGCAACGTTCCGCCACCGCCCGGCATTCTTCCAGCAGAGTGAGTGCCGCAGCGAGACCGCCGGGTGCCGCCACGATGGCACCGACCGATCCGCGCAGCAGGCAGGTGATACCGGCCAGCGATGCCAGGAACACCCATTTGTCCCACATGTCTTGCAGGATCGTGTAGCTGGGGCGCGCATCGAAGCCCGCTTCCGACAACGTCGAGGCGATCGCGCGCATGCGTTCGGACGCGCTGCCGTCGCGCTCGCCGAAAGTCAGGCTGTGCGACGTGTTGAGGTGCCGCACCGCGCCGTCGTTATCCAGCGTGGCGGCGATCACGCACTGGCCGCCCAGCACGCGTTGCGCGCCGAACCGGGCATCCAGCAGATCCAACTGGCGCATGCCGTTGAGTAGCGGCAGGATCGCCGTGTCCGGGCCTACCGCCGGCGCGATGTCGGCCATCGCCTGTTCGAGGCCGTAGGCCTTGCAGCTCAGCAGGATCAAGTCGTACGGCGCATGCAGATCGGCGGCCTGCACCGTCGGTGGTGCTGGCAGATCCGCATCTCCCGTCTCGCTGCGGATCGCCAGGCCGTGCCGCGCCAGCTGCGCCGCACGCCGCTCGCGCACCAGAAACGTCACGTCGCGACCGTGCTGCAGCAGACGGCCGCCGAAATAGCCACCGGTGGCGCCTGCGCCAACGACCAGGATACGCATGGATCAAGCCTCTTTCGGTGCGGCGTTTGCCGCCGTGTGCATGCGTGCCGCCTGGGCATCCTTTTCGCGCCACAGCGTGTTCACCCACAGTTTGACGCGCCCGCGAAACGCCGCGTCTTCGTCGTAATCGCCGGTCAACCCGGCCTCGATCGGAAGCTCCCGCACATGCACACGGATGTCGTGCACGCGCCCGGCAATCAGATCCATCATCGTGCACGGGCCTTCCGGATAGACGATGGTGACGTCGAGGATCGCATGCAGCGCATCGCCCATCGCGTCCAGCACGAACGCCAAGCCGCCGGCCTTGGGCCGCAACAGGTACCGGTAAGGCGAAGACTGTGCGTCATGCTTGGCCGGCGTGAAACGGGTGCCTTCGGCAAAGTTCATCACCGACACCGGCATGTGGCGGAATTTCTCGCAGGCAAGCCGGGTCGCCTCCCGGTCCTTGCCCTGCAGTTCGGGGTGTCTGAGCAAGGTTTCCCTCGAGTAGCGCTTCATGAACGGGAAATCCAGCGCCCACCAGGCCGGCCCCAGCAGCGGCACCCAGATCAGCTGCTGCTTGAGGAAGAAGCGCAGGAACGGGATGCGCCGGTTGAACACCTTCTGCAGCACCGGGATATCCACCCAGCTCTGGTGATTGCACAGCACCAGATAATTGCCGTCGCGGCGCAGGCCGGCGAGTCCGTCGATCTGCCAGCGGATGCGGGTGAAGCTGTCGAACAGCCGGTTGTTGACGCCGATCCAGCTTTCCGCGATGACGACCAGCACGCGCGAGCAGGCCAGCCGTACCGCGCGGATCGGCACGATCACCTTGAACAGCGTAAACACGAACAACGCCGTCACGTGCAGCACGATGTTGATCGCCAGCAGCAGCGACGCAAGCGGAATGCGGATCAGGCCGGGGAGCTTGGCGAACATGGGATCGGTCGTGGGCGGGAGTACCGGCAGGATAATGCTCCGCCAGCGATGACGGAACCATTCGACCTTCCGCGGTTGCCTCACATCAGCAGCTTGCGCACCTTCAGCAGCGCGACGATGAACGTGTCGATTTCCTCGCGTGTGTTGTAGAACGCCAGCGACGCGCGCAGCGTGGCGGGCACGCCGTAGAACTGCATCAGCGGATGTGCACAGTGATGGCCCGAGCGCACGGCGACGCCCTGCAGGTCGAGCAAGGTGGCCATGTCGATGGCCTGGGTGCCTTCCAGCAGAAACGAGATCACCGGCTCCTTTTCCTTCGCCTCGCCGATGATGCGCAGGCCGGGAATCTCGCGCAGACGTTCGGTGGCGTAGGCGAGCAGGTTCTGCTCCCACGCGTGGATCGCGCCAAACCCCACCGATTCGTAGTAGTCGATGGCCGCCGCCAGGCCGACGAAGCCGGCGATGTTCGGTGTGCCGGCCTCGAACTTGTGCGGCGGCGCGGCGAACGTGGTGCCGCTGAAGCGTACTTCGCGGATCATCTCGCCGCCGCCGAAGAACGGCGGCATCGCTTCGAGATGTTCACGCTTTGCCCACAGCGCGCCGGTACCGGTGGGACCGAGCATCTTGTGGCCGGTGATCGCATAAAAATCGCAGCCCAGCGCCTGCACGTCGACCGGCCGATGCGGCGCGGCCTGGGATCCGTCGACCAGCAGCGCGATACCGCGCTTCTTGCACTCGCGGGCGATCTCGCGCGCCGGGTTGACCGTGCCCAGCACGTTCGAGACATGGGTGATGCAGGCCAGCTTCACCTCCGGTGTCAGCATCTCGATGTACTTCTCGACGATCAATTCGCCACGCTCGTCGATCGGCGCCGCCTTGATCGTGGCGCCACTGCGCGCGGCGACCAACTGCCACGGCACGATGTTCGCGTGGTGTTCCATCACCGTGGTGAGGATCGCATCGCCGGCTTTCAGCCGCGGCAACGCGTAGCTGTAGGCGACCAGATTGATCGACTGTGTGGTGCCGGAGGTAAGGATCAACTCGTTGCGCGACGTCGCGTTGATGAAGCGCGCCAGCTTGTCGCGTGCGCCCTCGTAGGCAGCGGTAGCTTCCTCGCCCAGCTGATGCACCGCACGCGCCACATTCGCGTTGTGCTCGCGATAATGCGCATTCACCGCCTCGATCACCGACACCGGTTTCTGGCTGGTGTTGGCGTTGTCGAGATATACCAGCGGCTTGCCGTGCACGCTTCGTGCAAGCAGCGGAAAATCCGCGCGGATGCGCTGGACGTCGAAGACGGTGGGCGTGCTGACTTGTGATGTGGTCATCTTCGACGCTTCCATAGGTGACTCCCTCCCCCAGCCTCAGGAAAGGAGAAAGATCATGCGGGCAATTGCGCGACCAGCATGGCCGACAGATGCTCGCGCAACGTCTCGTTCGGCAGATCGTCCAGCACCGCGCGACAGAACGCGGCGGTCAACAGCGCGCGTGCTTCAGCCAGCGGAATACCCCGCGAGCGCAGATAGAACAGCGAGCGCTCGTCGAGCTGACCGACGGTGGCGCCGTGCGCGGCCTTCACCTCATCGGCATAGATCTCCAGTTCCGGCTTGGTGTCGATCTCGGCGCCCGGCGACAGCAGCAGGTTCTTGTTGCTGAGGCTGGCGTCACTGCCATCGGCGCCGGGTGCCACCACGATCGCACCGCGGAATACGCCACGTGCGCGGTCGTTGGCGACGCCGCGCCAGTTCGAAGTGGACGCCGTGTTCAGCGCCTGATGGCGGATCGCCAGCTGGGTGTCGATATGCTGGCGGCCGTGCGGCATGAACACACCGCGGGTATCGAACCGTGCCCCGTCACCGATCAGCTCGGCCCGCAGATCATGACGCACCAGTGCGCCGCCAAGCTCCAGCACATGCAGCATCGCATGGGCACGCGCATGCAGGCGCACGCTGCTGCGCCGGATCAGGTTGGTACCGACCGCGACGCTCTGCAACAAGGTGTGATGCAGCCGCGCGCCTTTGCGCACTTCGATGTCACTCACCAAGGTGGCCAGCTGCGCCGGCCCGTCGCCGGAAACGTGCTGCTCGACCAGACTCAGCTCGGCGCCCTCGCCCAGCTCGATCACATTGCGCAGATGCCAGGCGAGTTCGACTTCGGCCGCAGCGCCGACGAACACCAGCTGTACCGGTGCAGCGACCTTGACGTTGGCGGCAACCCGCAACACTACGCCGTCGGCCGCACTGGCCGCATTGACCCGGGCAAACGCATCGCCTGCCTCGCGGACATCCCCGATCAAAGCCGGCCGCGCCAGCACGAAACGCAATGGTTCTGCGTCGCCACGCAACGCGTGGGACAACGGCTGCAGGGTCAACCCGGCCGGCAACGCGCCGACCGCCGACAGATCCGCGCGAAACACGCCGTTGACGAACACCAGCCGCGGCCCTTCGACGCCAGGCAGCGCGAATGTCGACGCATCCACCGCACGCGTTGCGGCAGCCGCATCGCCATGGGCGAAGCGACGCTGCGCCAGCGCCCGCAGCGCGGTGTACTTCCAAGCTTCCACCCGCGTATCGGGCAGGCCACCGGCAGCGAATGCCTCGCGATTCTGCTGACGCGCCGCATCCAGCCACGCGATGCCGCTGACCGGCAGCGGCGCATCGAGCAGGGACTCGACCAAGGGCAGCGGTGCCGGCTGACTCATGCCGGGGCTCCCTCGCCGAGGCCGGCGTAGCCGTGCTCTTCCAGCTTCAAGGCCAGCGACTTGTCGCCGCTTTCGACGATGCGGCCGTCGGCCAGCACGTGCACGAAATCCGGCACCACGTAGTCGAGCAGCCGCTGGTAATGGGTGATCATCAGGAACGCGCGATCGGGCGAGCGCAGTGCGTTGACGCCGTCGGCGACATGCTTGAGCGCGTCGATGTCCAGCCCCGAATCGGTCTCGTCGAGGATCGCCAGCTGCGGTTCCAGCACCGCCATCTGGAAGATCTCGTTGCGCTTCTTCTCGCCGCCGGAAAAGCCTTCGTTGACCGCACGGTGCAGCAACTCGTCGGAGATCTGCATCACCTTGAGCTTCTCGCGCACCAGCTTGAGGAACTGCATCGAATCGAGTTCCTTCTCGCCACGCGCCTTGCGCTGCGCATTGAAGGCCGCACGCAGGAAGTAGGTGTTGTTGACGCCGGGAATCTCCACCGGGTACTGGAACGCCAGGAACACGCCGGCAGCGGCGCGTGCTTCCGGCTCCAGCGCCAGCAGATCGATGCCGTTGTAGGTCACGCGGCCGGCGGTCACCTCGTAATCGTCGCGACCGGACAGTACGTTGCCCAGGGTCGACTTGCCGGCGCCGTTCGGCCCCATGATCGCGTGCACTTCGCCCGCATTCACGCTGAGGCTGAGGCCTTTGAGGATTTCCCTGCCCTCGACGCGGGCGTGCAGGTTTTCGATTTTCAGCATGTTCATTTCTTCGATTCCGCCGCCAGCGTGCACGGCCCGTTGCCTACCAGAGATTTGTAACCCTCGATGACGCTGGATTTGCTTGCCGCACTCAAATCGCACGTGGCAACGACGGGAACTTCCAATACTTCGCCGAACAGCGAGGGGTCCGACAGCCAGCCAGCCCGAAAGGATCGGCCATCCGTCGACAGTCGCAGCCCCCACGGCACGGTGTTTTGCGTGACGGTCAGAACCGGTACGTGGGCGCTCCATGCGAACCGCCGGATCGGCCCCACCACGAAATGCCCTTGCGCATCGGTGACGACCTCTTGTTTCCTTGCGGTGGAGGCGGTCTCGCCGGACTCATCCATCACGTCGGCCAGCTGTATGTGCGCACCCGCCACGGGCTGGCCCGCCTTGACGACCGTGCCGGTAATCCGCGGCGCGGTCAGGTAGTGATGCGGCCAGGGCACGCAGCCGGCGAGCCCCGCATACATGATGTACATCAACCATCGATGGAACGGCTTCATCCCACGGCACCTTCCAGCGATACCTCGAGCAGCTTCTTCGCCTCCACCGCGAATTCCATCGGCAGTTCGCGGAACACCTGCTTGCAGAAACCGTCGACGATCATCGACACGGCGTCTTCCTCGCTGATGCCACGCGAGCGGCAGTAGAACATCTGGTCGTCGGAGATCTTCGAAGTGGTGGCTTCGTGCTCGACGATAGCCGTCGGATTTTTCACTTCCATGTACGGGAAGGTATGCGCACCGCACTTCTTGCCGATCAGCAGCGAATCGCACTGGGTGTAATTGCGCGCGCCATCGGCACCTTTCTCCATCTTGACCAGACCCCGATAGCTGTTGGAACTGCGCCCGGCGCTGATGCCCTTGGCGACGATCTTCGACTTGGTGTGTTTGCCCAGGTGGATCATCTTGGTGCCGGTGTCGGCCTGCTGGAAGTGATGGGTCAGCGCCACCGAGTAGAACTCGCCCACCGAGCGGTCGCCGCGCAGCACCACGCTGGGGTATTTCCAGGTGATCGCCGAGCCGGTTTCGACCTGGGTCCAGCTGATCTTCGAATCGTCGCCGCGGCAGTCGCCGCGCTTGGTGACGAAGTTGTAGATGCCGCCGACGCCGTTCTCGTCGCCGGGATACCAGTTCTGCACGGTGGAATACTTGATCTGCGCCTTCTCCAGTGCGACCAGCTCGACCACCGCCGCGTGCAGCTGGTTCTCGTCGCGCTTCGGCGCGGTGCAACCCTCCAGGTAGGAGACGTGACTGCCTTCCTCGGCCACGATCAAGGTGCGCTCGAACTGGCCGGTGTTCTGCGCGTTGATGCGAAAATAAGTGGACAGTTCCATCGGGCAGCGCACGCCCTTCGGGATGAACACGAAGCTGCCATCGGAGAACACCGCCGAGTTCAGCGCCGCGAAGAAGTTGTCGCCGGTGGGCACCACGCTGCCCAGGTATTTCCGCACCAGTTCCGGGTATTCGCGGATCGCCTCGCTCATCGAGCAGAACAGCACGCCGGCCTCGGCCAGCTGCTTGCGGAAGGTGGTGCCGACCGAGACCGAGTCGAACACCGCATCCACCGCCACACCGGCCAGCGCGGCGCGTTCGTGCAGCGGGATGCCCAGCTTCTCGTAGGTTTCCAGCAGTGCCGGGTCGACCTCGGCCAGCGATTTCGGCCCGGCCTTGGGCGCGGCGTAGTAGCTGATCGCCTGATAGTCGATCGGATCGATGTTGAGCTTGGCCCAGTCCGGCTTCGGCATGGTCAGCCAGTGGCGATAGGCTTCCAGCCGCCATTCGGTCATCCACGCCGGCTCCTGCTTGATCGCGGAAATCTGGCGAACGGTTTCCTCGCTCAGGCCCGGCGGCAGGCCGGTCATCTCGATGTCGGTGACGAAGCCGGCCGCATAGCTGCGGCCAAGGACCTCGGCAACGCCGGCGTTGCCGCGAAGCGTGGCGGTGGTGCTGCTCTCGTTGTTCATGCTGCTGCTGTTCATTCGGTGATGGTCTCGCCGGTTTTCACGGTGACCGCAATCTTTCGGGTGTACGGCGGCAACGGCCTGAGCATCTCGGCCAGGCTGACCGCGCGCAGCGCGTTGTCCAGCACGCTGTTGATCCGCTGCCAGCTGCCGCGCACGCCGCATTGCGATTCGCGATCGCACTGGCCCTCGCCTGCACTGCATTCGGTCATGCCGATCGGGCCTTCCAGCGCCTCGACGATCTCGGCCAGCGAAATCTCGCTGGCCGGCCGGGCCAACCGGTAACCGCCATTGACGCCGCGGAACGACTCGACCAGGGCGGCGTGGCTCAGCGCCTTCAGCAGCTTGCTCACCGTCGGCAGTTCCAGATGCGTTTCGTCGGCGATCTGCGCCGTGCTGAGCACATCGGCCGGGTGCGCGGCAATGCAGGTCATCACCACGGTGGCGTAATCGGTAAGTCGGCTGACGCGAAGCATGGGTACGCTCGGGCCTGGACGGTCGAATCGGGACTAAAATGGTACTGATTTGGTGCACCGCGGTCAATCCGCGCCATGCACCATGATCGGGCAACGCCCATGGTGAGTTGCCCGCGAGTCGTGCATGCAAAGCCATCGATACAGCACCCGCGCGCACAATCCCTGCCCGGCCCCTGCGCTGCGGCGCTGGCATGCATCGTGCTGCCACGTTGCAACAAGACTCACGGGCGCTGGAGCGCGACATGAAATGGATCACGGCCATCATCAAGCCGTTCACGCTGGACGACGTACGCGAAGCACTGGCCGAAGCCGGCGTACAGGGCATGACAGTGACCGAAGTAAAAGGCTTCGGTCGCCAGCACGGACACACCGAGCTGTACCGCGGCGCCGAATACGTGGTCGACTTCCTGCCCAAGCTGAAGATCGAGGTGGCGGTAGGCGACGACCGTCTCGACCATGCGATCGAGGCGATCAGCACGGCGGCCCGCACCGGCAGGATCGGCGACGGCAAGATTTTTGTCGGCACGCTCGACCAAGTCATCCGCATCCGTACGCAGGAGCTCGACGCCGATGCGCTCTAGATATCCGCTGATCGCCAGTGCCAGCCTCACCATCCTGCCGTTGTCCGCTGCCGCACAAACCGCCGCTGCCGTACTCGATCATGGCGACACCGCCTGGATGATCGTCGCCAGCATGCTGGTCTTGATGATGACGATTCCCGGCGCGGCGCTGTTCTACGGTGGCATGGTGCGCGCGAAGAACCTGTTGTCGGTGATGATGCAGTGCTTTGCGATCACCACCCTGGTCACCGCCCTTTGGATGCTCTACGGCTACTCGCTGGCCTTCAGCACGGAGGGCATGCACGCCGGCGTGACGAACTGGCACTCGTTCATCGGTGGCCTGGATCGGGGCATGCTCGCCGGGCTGAAGCCCGACACGCTTTACCAGACGGTGCCGGAGAGCGTGTTCGTGATGTTCCAGCTGACCTTCGCGATCATCACTCCGGCGCTGATCATCGGCGCCTATGCCGAGCGCATGAAATTCAGTGCGATGCTGTGGTTCAGCGGACTGTGGCTGACCTTGGTCTATCTGCCGGTGGCGCATATGGTGTGGGGCGGCCCGGGCTCGCTGCTCGGTGATCTGGGCGTACTCGATTTCGCCGGCGGCACCGTGGTGCACATCAATGCCGGCATCGCCGGCCTGGTCGCCTGCCTGGTGATCGGCAAGCGCCGCGGCTGGCCGCAGACGCACATGCCGCCGCACAACCTCGGCTATACCGTGATCGGCGCCAGCCTGTTGTGGCTGGGCTGGTTCGGCTTCAACGCCGGCTCGGCGGTGGCGGCGAACGGCAGCGCCGGCATGGCGATGCTGGTGACCCAGATCGCCACCGCCGCTGCCGCCATCGGCTGGGTCGCGGTGGAGTGGGCCATCCATCGGCGCGCCAGCGTGCTCGGCATCGCCTCGGGCGCGGTCGCCGGTCTCGTGGCGATCACTCCGGCGGCGGGAACGGCCGGCCCTGCCGGCGCCCTGCTCATCGGCTTCATCGCCGGCACGGTATGCTTCTTCACCGCCACCCGACTCAAGCACAAGCTGGGCTATGACGACTCGCTGGACGTGTTCGGCGTGCATGCCATCGCCGGCATCATCGGCGCCCTGCTCACCGGCCCGTTCGCCGCGCCGAAACTGGGTGGCTTCGGTACGGTGACCTCACCTCTGTTGCAGCTGTGGATCCAGGCCAAGGGCGTGGGTTTTACCATCGCATGGAGCGGGGTGCTCAGCTGGGGCATCCTGAAACTGCTCGACCGCACCGTCGGGCTGCGCGTCGATGCCGACCAGGAAGAGATGGGCCTGGACATCGCCGAGCACGAGGAACGCGCCTACAACCTGACGTGAGCCCGGTGGTCAACGGTGCGTTCGGCGCGTGCAGGCTCTAAGCTGTTCGCGTTTATCCGGCGACTTACTTCATGGACAGCACCCAAGACCGCGCCACCGCCCGCCTGGCCTGGACACGTCAGATCCTTGGCGACCCGGCCCTGACGCTGGCATCCGCCTCGGCCGACGCCAGCTTTCGCAGTTACTGGCGGACCCGGCACGACGACCGCAGCTGGATCGTGATGGACTCGCCACCGGCGCAGGAAGATCCGCAGCCATGGCTGGAAATCGGCGCGAGGCTGTCCGCTGCCGGCCTGCATGTGCCGGCGGTGTATGCGCAGGATCTGGCACAAGGCTTCCTGTTGATCGAAGATCTCGGATCGCAGCTGTACCTGCCGGCCTTGAACGACAGCACGGTGGATGCACTGTACGGCGACGCCATGGACGCGCTGCTGCGCATCCAGCGCGATGCGGACGTGACCGGCATGCAGCCGTACGACCACGCCTTCCTGCAGCGCGAACTGGAGATCATGCCGGAGTGGTTGCTGGCGCGGCACCTGGGCCATACGCCCGAGTGCGAGGAATGGGACGTGCTGGAGTCGGCATTCACCGTGCTGCTGCACAACGCACTGGAACAGCCGCGCTGCTTCGTGCACCGCGACTACCACAGCCGCAACCTGCTGATCGTCGGAGCCGGCAAGCCGGCAACCATCGCGCCGCAGATGTCGAACCCCGGCATCATCGATTTCCAGGGCGCATTGATCGGCCCCATCACCTACGACCTCGCTTCGCTGCTGCGCGACTGCTACATCGTGTGGGACCGCGTACGTGTCGAAGCCTGGGTCGAGAGCTATCGGCACCGCCTGCAGGCGGCACGGCTGATTGCTGCGGATGTCGACCGCGAACGATTCTTGCGCTGGTTCGACTTGATCGGCCTGCAACGGCACATCAAGGTGCTCGGCATCTTCTGCCGGCTGTGCTATCGCGATGGCAAGCCCGGTTATCTCGACGATCTGCCGCGGGTATACGACTACGTGATCGACGTGGCCATCCGTTATCCCGAGCTGGCCGAATTCGTGGCGCTGCTTCGGCGTTGCGTGGGTGAACGCGATCTGCGCCGACCGGTGGCCGCATGAAGCACGCGCTGATCTTCGCCGCCGGCCTCGGCGAGCGCATGCGGCCGCTGACCGATCACACGCCCAAACCGCTGCTGCCGGTAAACGGCAAGCCGCTGATCGTGTGGCATCTGGAAAAACTCGCCGCGGCGGGTGTGCATTACGTGGTGATCAACACCTCGCATCTGGCGGAACAGTTTCCCGACACCCTGGGCGACGGCTCGCGCTGGGGTTTGCGTATCCGCTATGCCTACGAAGGCATCACGCCACTGGAAACCGGCGGCGGCATGTTGAACGCGCTGCCGCTGCTGGGCAGCGCGCCGTTCATCGCGGTGAACGGCGACATCTGGTGCGATGTCGACTTCACTACCCTGCCCGCCGAGCCGGCCGGCCTCGCCCACCTGCTGCTGGTCGATAATCCGCCACAGCATCCGCACGGTGATTTCGCGCTGGATGCGCAAGGCATCGTGCACGACGAAGGCGACGTCCGGCTGACCTTCAGCGGCGTCGGCATGTATCGGCATGAGCTGTTGCGCAACTGGCGCACGGTGATCGGCAACGCAGCCGGCGCCGAAGCCCAGCCGCCACGCTTCCGGCTTGTGCCGCTGCTGTGCGCGGCGATGGCGAATGGCGCGATCAGTGGCAGCCACCATGGCGGCAAGTGGACCGATGTTGGTACACCGCAGCGGCTCGCCCAGCTCGAGGTGGAACTGCGCGGATAGCGGGCACGGATGATCTGAAAAAAAACGGCCCGGTACAAACCGGGCCGTTACGTTTCGACAGAGCCTGCGCGCTTACGGGCGCCGCGCCAGTTCCGGATTTTCCTTGGTGACCGGCATCAGATCCTTCTTCGACACACCCAGCCAAAGCAGGATCGGGCTGGCGACGAAGATCGACGACAGCGTGCCGACCACGATGCCGATCAGCATCGTCACGGCGAAACCGTGTACGGCTGGGCCGCCGAAGAAATACAGCGCACCCATGGTGATCGCCGTGAACAGCGAGGTGATGATGGTTCGCGACAACGTGTTGTTGATCGAGCGGTTGAGGATCTCCTCCGGCTCGGCCTTGCGCGCCAGCCGGAACAGTTCGCGGATACGGTCGAACACCACCACCTTGTCGTTGATCGAGTAACCGATCACCGCCAGCACCGAGGCCAGCACGGTCATATCGAATTCGCGTTGGACCAGCGCCAGGATGCCCAGCGTCACCAGCACGTCATGCACTTCGGTGGCCACCGCCGCGATCGCGAAGCGGCGCTCGAAGCGGATCCACAGATAGGCCATGATGCCGAGGATCACGAAGACCGCGGCCACGGTGCCGTCGCTGCGCAGTTCCGCACCTACTTCGGCACTGATGAAATCGGGATTTTTCAGCTTGGCATCCGGACGCGAGGCCTGCAGGATCTTGGCCACATTGGCAGCGACCCGCTCCAGATTGACCTTGCCGCCAACATCAGCAGCCCCCGGAATGTCCTTGGTCTGCATCCGGATCGACACTTCGCGGGTGCCGCCAAGGCTCTGCACCATGGCGTTATGGATACCGCCTTTCTCGAGCGCGCTGCGCACTCCGGAAATCTCTACCGAGTCCGCGTAGTCGGCCACCACCGACACACCACCGGTGAAGTCCAAGCCGTAGTTGAGGCCCTTGGTCGCGATCAGCGCGATCGACGAGACCATCAGAAAGATGGCTATGGCAATGGTGTACTTGCGCATGCCAAGAAAATGGATGTTGCTGTCGTGATTGAAGATTTCCATGGTGATTCCTTAGACCGACAGCGTCTTGAGCTTGCGGTGGCCGTGGATCAGCGCGGTGAACGCATGAGTCAGAGTCACCGAGGTGAACAGCGAGGTCAGGATGCCGATCATCAGCGTCACGCCGAAGCCCTTGATCGCGCCGCTGCCCATCGTGGTCAGCGCCAGTGCGGCAATCAGGTGGGTAACGTTGGCGTCCAGAATGGTCGACCACGCCTTCTCGTAACCGGCCCGGATCGATGCATGCGGCGTGGAGCCGTTGCGCAGTTCCTCACGTATGCGCTCGCAGATCAGCACGTTCGCGTCGATCGCCATGCCGAGCGTCAGCACGATACCGGCCACGCCCGGCATGGTCAGGGTGACGCCGATCAGCGACATCACCGCCAGCAGGATCACCAGGTTGAAGAACAGCGCGATATCCGCGACCAGGCCGAACAATTTGTAGTAGACCGCCGCCGCCAGCAGCACCAGCGCCAGACCCAGCATCACCGCCTTGAAGCCCTTGTCGATGTTGTCCTGACCCAGGCTGGCGCCGATCACGCCTTCAGCGACGATGTCCATCGGTGCGGCCAGCGCACCGCCCTTGAGCAGCAGCGCGAGGTCAGACGCTTCCTTCGGGCTGCCCAGGCCGGTGGTCTGGAACTGCCTGCTGAAGGGGCTGGCGATCGAGGCGTCGTTGATCACCGTCTCGGTGATTTTGGGAACACGCACTTCCTTGCCGTCGACGATCTTGGTCTCGTAGACCTGTTCGACGTACACCACCGCCATAGGCTTGCCGACGTTGGCATTGGTGAAATCGCCCATCTTCTTGGCGCCGGCCGCGTTCAAGGTGACGTCGACCTTGGGCGTACCACTCTGCTGATCGATGCCCGAGGAGGCATCCACCAGCTGATTGCCGGTCACGATGATCTGCTTGCTCACCAGCACGGGCAGATTGCTGCCGCGCATACGGTAGAGGTTGGCGTCCGGCGGAATGCTTCCGGTCCGCGCCGCTTCCTGCGCCCGCGCGTCGCCGGCCTGGCCGATACCCGGGCGGTATTGCAGCGTGGCCACGGCGCCGATCAGCTTCTTCGCCTCGGTCGGATCCTGCACGCCGGCCAGCTCGACCACGATGCGGCTTTCGCCCTGCTGCTGGATCAACGGCTCGGATACGCCCAGCGCATTGATGCGGTTGCGCAGCGTGCCCAGGTTCTGGGTGATCGCACTGCGCGACAGATCGCGCAGCTTCTCCGGCTTGATCACCACGTTCAGCACGAAGCGGTCGCCGGTGTTGGCACCGTTTGCCACGTTGAGGTCGGTGTATTCGTTGGCGATCGCGTCGGCGGCGGTGGAACGATCGGCGGCCGAACGCAGGACCACGGCGATACCTTGCTCACGCACGGTATTGCGGGTGACCGACTCATAGCGGATGTTCTTCTGCCGAAGCAGAGTGCGGATATCGTCGGCGTAGCTGTTTTCCTGCTTGTCGATCGCATCGTTCTGATCGACCTGCATCAGGAAGTGCACGCCGCCCTGCAGGTCCAGGCCCAGCGGCATCGAACGGGCGCCGATCGCGCGCAGCCAGGCGGGCACGTTGGACTGCAGCTTGAACGCCACCGTATAGCCGTCGCCCAGTGCCGACTTGATGACGTCGGCGCCGCTCTTCTGCACGTCCGAGTTGGGAAATGTCGCCAACAGATGGTCGCCTTCCACCACCACGTTGTTGACCGCGATGTGCTTCTCGGCCAGCGCAGCCATCGCCTTCTGCTGCACGGACTGGTCGATAGGCGGAGCGTCGCGGTTGGCGGTGACCTGCACCGCCGGCAACGGGACAAATGCATTCGGCAAGGCGTAGATGACGCCGAACAGCATCACCAGCGCGACCAGCGCGTACTTCCAGCGGGGAAAATCACTCATGCCCTGAATCCATCAAAGCCGCGGCAACAGGCCGCGGGGAAGCAACAATCGAGGAATAATCGTATGAGAGGCCACCGCTGGGCGGCGCCTCGAAACCGACGATCAGACGGACTTCAGCGAGCCCTTGGGCAGCACTTGCTGGACCGCCCCCTTCTGTACCTTGACCTTCACGTTGGTCGCAATCTCGACCGTGATGAACGTCTCGCCCACTTCTTCCACGCGCCCGGCGATGCCGCCGTTGGTGACCACTTCGTCGCCCTTGGCCAGAGCGGCAATCAAGGCGCGATGCTCTTTCTGGCGCTTCATCTGCGGACGAATCATCATGAAATACATCAGGCCGAACAGCACCACCATCATGATGATCATTTGCAGGCCACCACCGGCGGCGGGCTGCGCGGTAGCGGCCTGGGCGATCACGGGGGAGATCGGAAAAGTCATCGTTTTGTCTCGCAAGTTGTGGCGCAGCCAAGGATTTCAGCTGAACGCCTGATAAAAGATCGTTGATTATGCCATGCACCCCGGAGCCGTGCACTGCAAGCCGGGCCTAAGGGTTATGGCGGCGTCCCTGGGGTTTGCAAGCGCCGGAGCGGACTGCGACTCCGAGCTGGGCGGATCGCCCGCCGGCAAGCTCCTACGCGATCTCCGCACCCTGGCGACGGGCGTAGAACCCGGTGGTGAACGCGTCCAGTGTGCGATTGGCGATCGCTTCGCGCAGCCCGGCCATCAACCGCTGGTAGTAGCGCAGGTTATGGATGGTGGCGAGCTGGCTGCCGAGGATCTCGTTGCAGCGGTCGAGATGGCGCAGATAGGCCCGGCTGAAGCCATTGCTACAGGCGTAGCAGTCGCAGCCCTCCTCGATCACCCGCGTATCGGTGGCGAACTTCGCGTTGCGGATGCGCAGCGTACCCTCGGCGGTGAACAGGAAACCGTTGCGCGCGTTGCGGGTCGGCATCACGCAGTCGAACATGTCGATACCGCGGCGTACGGCCTCCACAATGTCTTCCGGCCGGCCCACGCCCATCAGGTAGCGGGGCTTGTCCGCCGGCAGCAGCGGCACGGTGAAATCCAGTGCGTGATTGCGTTCGGCTTCCGGCTCGCCGACCGCCAGGCCGCCGACCGCGTAACCATCGAAACCGATATTCACCAGTCCCGCGGCGGAACGCTGTCGCAGGTTCTCGTACACGCCGCCCTGCACGATGCCGAACAGCGCGTTCGCATTCCTCAGGTCGTCGAACGCCCGGCGCGAGCGCTCGGCCCAGCGCAGCGAGAGCTCCATAGAATCGCCTGCCACCTTCTCGGTGGCTGGGTACGGTGTGCACTCGTCGAAGATCATGGCGATGTCCGAATCCAGCGTCTTCTGGATCTGCATCGACACTTCCGGCGACAGGAACACTTTCGAACCATCGACCGGCGATGCGAACGTCACCCCTTCCTCGGTGATCTTTCGCTTGTGCGCCAGCGAGAACACCTGAAAACCGCCGGAGTCGGTGAGGATCGGCTTGTCCCAGCCGATGAACTTGTGCAGCCCACCGAATTTCTCGACGATCTCCAGTCCAGGCCGCAGGAACAGATGGAACGTGTTGCCAAGAATGATTTCGGCACCGATCTCGGTGACGTCGCGCGGCGTCATCGCCTTCACCGAGCCATACGTGCCCACCGGCATGAACGCCGGCGTTTCCACGGTACCGCGGGCAAAGGTCAGGCGACCGCGGCGGGCGGCGCCGTCGGTGGCGAAGAGATCGAAATTCATGGCAGTCATCCGCCCAGTTTAACCGTTGCCGCCACTTAGCCGCCCTGCGGCAGGATGAGCATCGCGTCTCCATAGGAGAAAAACCGGTAACCCTGCTCGACCGCATGGCGATACGCATCGAGCATGAATTCGCGCCCGGCCAGTGCCGACACCAGCATCAGCAAGGTCGACTGCGGCAGATGGAAGTTGGTGAGCAGCCCATCGATGCTGCTGAAGTGGTAGCCGGGGAATATGAAGATCTGCGTTTCACCGGCGAATGGATGCAGCTCGCCGTCCTTGCTGGCGCTCTCCAGCGCGCGCACCACGGTGGTGCCCACGGCGATGACCCGGCCGCCATTGGCCCGCGTGCGGCGGATCTGCCCGATCAGGTGGGCGCCGACATTCAGCCACTCGCGGTGCATCTGATGATTCTTCAAATCATCCGCGCGCACCGGCTGGAACGTGCCGGCACCGACATGCAAGGTGATGTAGCCGAACTCGACGCCACGTTCGCGCAGCGTCGCCAGCATCGCCTCGTCGAAATGCAGGCCGGCGGTGGGAGCGGCCACCGCGCCGGGCTCGCGTGCGAACACGGTCTGATAGCGCTCCATGTCACTGGCGTCGGCGTGCCGCTCGATGTACGGCGGCAGCGGCATCTCGCCCAGTTTGAGCAGCAGCTTTTCCAGCGGCTCCGGCGCCTCGAAGCGCAGTCGGAAAAAGCCTTCGTCACGGCCCAGCACCACGGCGTGGCTGCCGTCGGCCAGTTCGATCCGGCCACCTTCCTTCGGCTTCTTGCTGACCCCGAGCTGCACGGTCGCCTCGTGCGCGCCGGTAACCCGCTCGATCAGGATCTCCACCGCACCGCCGGTATCCTTGCGACCGTACAACCGGGCCGGCAACACGCGTGTGTCATTGAACACCAGCAGGTCGCCCCGCCGCAGGAAATCCGGCAAATCGCGAAACATCCGGTCTTGCCGCGACTGCGCCGCCACGTCGAGCAGCAGCATCCGGCTGGCCGAGCGCTCGGGCAGCGGGGCCTGAGCAATCAGTTCGGGCGGCAGTTCAAAATTGAAATCGGATTTCTTCAAGGAGGGCGTGGCCGGGAACGGGGAACGGGGAACGGGGAACGGGGAACGGGGAACGGGGAACGGGGAACGGGGAACGGGGAACGGGGCATTATCCCGCAGCAGGCACGCCGGGGCACGCGCATAAAAAACACCGCCCCTCACGGGGCAGTGTTCAGCCTTTCACACACAATACCTGACGCAGCGTATGCACCACCTCGATCAGATCGGACTGCGCAGCCATTACCGCGTCGATTGACTTGTACGCCGCAGGCGATTCGTCGATCACCGCCGCGTCCTTGCGACATTCGACGTGAGCCGTCGCCTCCCGATGCTGGGCCAGCGTGATCTGCTGGCGTGCTGCGGTCCGGCTCATTACGCGGCCGGCGCCGTGGCTACAGCTGTGGAAGCTGTCCGGGTTGCCCTTGCCGCGCACGATGTAACTGCACGTACCCATGCTGCCCGGGATGATGCCCAGCTCGCCCGCACGCGCACTGACCGCGCCCTTGCGGGTGACCAGCAGTTCCTCACCACCGTGCGTTTCCTTCTGCACGTAGTTGTGGTGGCAGTTCACCGCCAACTTCTCCAACTGGAACTTCGACAAGCGGTGACGCATCTCGGCCAGAACCCGCGCCATCATCGCCTCGCGGTTGGCCCGGGCATAATCCTGCGCCCAGGACACCGCCTCGACGTAGTCATCAAACAACGGCTCGCCCTCCATGAAGAAGGCCAGATCCTTGTCCGGCAGATGGAAGCCAAGTACGCGATGCGCCAACTCCTCACGCGCCTTTTCGATGAAGTAGCTGCCGATCAGGTTGCCAGTGCCACGCGAGCCCGAGTGCAGCATCACCCATACGGCATCCGATTCATCCAGGCAGACCTCGATGAAGTGGTTGCCGCCGCCAAGCGTGCCGATCTGCTTGTCGAGCTTGTCGGTGCGGATCTTGCGGTGCTTCGCCTTGATCGCGTCCAATCGTGCGACCAGCCCGGATTGCACCAGTCGTGCCTCGATGCTGTCCGGCAGCTGGCGATGATCGCCCCCGCGGCCATTACCAACCGGGACTCCGCGCTCGATGCTTGAGCGCAGTTGCGCCAGACTGTCCGGCAGATCATTCGCGCGCAACGTGGTGCGCACCGCGGCCATGCCGCAGCCGATGTCCACGCCGACTGCGGCTGGGATGATCGCGCCACGCGTGGGCACCACCGAACCGACCGTCGCGCCCTTGCCCAGGTGCACATCCGGCATCACCGCAACCCATGGACCGACGAACGGCAACGCAGCGATGTTGCGCAGTTGCTCCTTCGCGGATTCTTCCAGCGGCACGCCATGCACCCAACCCTTGATCGGCGTGGCGCTGCCTTCGGCATGCAGCAATTCGTAGTTTGAGGTACTCATGTTTCCTTCCTTGAATGGGATCGTGGGGGTCGCATCCGTGCGACCCCCACGAGGTTACTGCTTCAGACTGACCAGTTGGTTCAGTACGCCGTCCAGGCCACCGAACACGGTCAGCTTGTCGATCTTCTCGGTGACCTTCTCCAGCGCTTCCAGCTCCTTCAGGCGCATCAGCGTCGGGCTCTCCTCGATCAGACGAGCGGTGTTGAGCAGCGAACGCGTAGCGTTCGCCTCCTCCCGCCGGCGGATCACGTTGGCCTGGGCCGCCTTTTCCGCCTGGACCACGCTGTTGAGAATGTCCTTCATCTCGCCCGGCAGGACCACGTCCTTGACACCGACACCGAGCACTTCCAGGCCCAGCTCGCTGACGCGGCCACGCACGTAGGCAAAGATGTCTGCGTCCAGCGATGCCTTGTCACCAAGCAACTCGTCCAGGGTCTTGCCGGACACCGCCTTGCGCAGGCCGTACTGCAGCTCGCGATAGAGGTAATCGCCGTACTTGGCCACCTTGGTACGCGCGGCGACCGGGTCGGTCACGCGTAGACTGGCGGCCAGATTCACGCGCAGGCTCACCTTGTCTCGGGTGAGCAGTTCCTGACCCGATACCTCCAGCGACTGCACGCGCAACTCGATCACCTCAGCCGCCACGTTCTTCTGGAAATTCCAGAACGCGTAGGCACCCGGTTCCAACGTACGCACCAGCTTGTTGTCGACGAACAACAGGCCCGCCGACTCCACCGGCACGTCGACCGTCACCGCGATCTTGCCGAGCACGCCAAGCTGGCGCAGGCGGCTGGCCACACGCACATCGATTTCCAGCGAATCGGCCAGCGACACCGACTGCACTTCGATCGGAACCAGGCCCTTCCAGTACAGCTTGCGGGTACCCGGTGCGAGCACGTCTTCCAGCTTGCCGTTCTTCAGCACCAGGCCGACCTGCAGCGTGCCGATATCGGCCACGGTGAAGCATTCGGTCAGCTCGCCGCTCATCTGTGCCATCAGCACCTCGGCATCCGCACCGACGTACTCCGGCTTCGCCAGGTTGTGCACGGTGACGGCCATGCGACCGCGCGGGTCGAAATAGCGGTACACGCCGGCCGACAATACACACTGGAAACGACGGTTGCGATACAGCAAGCCGCGCTCGCCGTCGCCGACCACGATTTGCTTGATCCAGAACATGGTGATACTCCTTTTATTAATCCCGATTTCGATCCGTCCAATAATCCGAATACACCGCCGGATCGTTACAGTGCATTCGTCGATTCAAATAATCATTCCGCGAAAGCCTCTCCCTCGCGGGATAATCGGCGCCACGGAAATCCATCGCGTCGATTCAAACGAATAAGGCGGAAACGCCTCTTCACGATAATGGGGCGAATCCAGCGTGCCTTCAGGGGGAATCGAATATCTCGCTGAATACCTGCACTATTTCGCAGGGCATTCCTTTCGACATCCGATCGCCCGACTTCGGAACGCAGGCCCGGCCCCGCCACCGCTGCGGTGCATGACATGCCGCCATCCATGGCTTGCTTGTCGCGCACCGCACGAGGCGTTTCCTGGTCGGAACTTTCGTTCCTGGTCATGACGTGAAGTCACGGTGTGGAGCGGGATTCGAACCCGCGACACTCGGATTAACAGTCCGATGCTCTACCCATCTGAGCTATCCAGTGGCTGACGTGCCGGATTCGAACCAGCGACCAGCAACCATGGGGTTGCTGCTCTACCGCTGAGCTAACGTCATCGTTGTGGAACACCGCCTTGCAGACCCCGGCATACGCTGCCGGCAAAGCCGTGCGCACCGGATGGGACTTGAGCCCACGCCGCTGGGGCCTGTTGGTTCGATGTTCCTGATTGCCGGCTGCTGTCAACCGGCAATAGGTGTGGGCTTTCAAGCCCAATCTGTTGGTATCCGTTTTTGCACAGCCCGCGCCGAAGCACCGGGACGCAGCGCACTTGCGCCTGTCGCAGCCGCGCCCCTGTTTCGGCCGCAAGCAACCGGATGCTTCAGGGCGAAACGAATTCCGCAAACGTCGTTCGATACATGGGTATCCCTTGCAAACGCCAAAAACAAAACGCCCCCGGGTTTGGCGACCCGAGGGCGTTCGCGTTACCTCGGGAGATCGGGGTGACCGATCTCCCGAAGGGATCAGTCGATTAGAAGCGGTTGTCCAGTGCAAGCCATTCGCCGCACACGAACATGCCAGTACCGCGATATTTTCGCGACATGCATGGCGTAATTTCATTGGCGTGAACGAATGACATGGAAAGCTTCTTCATCGGATTATCGCCGGAATGGCGAAGGGTGCGAACAATACGCGTATAAATCATCATGTGCAAGTGATTTTATTTAATACAGGAAAAATTCCTATAACCAGCCCTTTTGCCGCGCCAGTCGATACGCCTCGATGCGATTGGCGACGCCGAGTTTGCCGATGGCTTCGGACAGGTAATTGCGCACTGTTCCATGCGACAGACTCAATTGCGCGGCGATGTCGCCGGCAGACTGGCCTTCGCCGGCCAGCCGCAATACCTGGCGCTCGCGATCGTTCAGCGGATCGGCTTCGGACCAGGCTTCCAGCGCCAGCTGCGGGTCGATCGCGCGGCCGCCGCGATGCACGGTACGCAATGCCTCGGCGAGGTTCTCGGCGGGCGCATCCTTCAGCAGATAGCCGGATACCCCGGCATCCAGCGCGCGGCGCAGGAAGCCGGGCCGTGCGAAGGTGGTGACGATCACCACCTTGATCGGCAATGCCTGGCGCTGGATGCGCTGGGCCAGCTCTAGCCCGGTCAGGCCAGGCATCTCGATGTCGGTGACCAGCACATCGGGCTTCAGCCTTTGAATGTCTCGCCACGCCGCTTCGCCATCCGCGGACGAACCGAGCACCTCGATGTCGGATTCCAGGTTCAGCAGCGCCGACAACGCCCCGCGCACCATCGCCTGATCCTCGGCCAGCAGGATGCGGATCATCCGGCGGTCCTTCGGTTGGCATCGCCGTGTGCGGAAAACAACGGTGATCTTTTCATGCTGCCGGTTGTCCTGAATCCGTTTCGGCCATGACTGCATCGATGGGCATGCCCGCTGGCGCATGCGACGTTTCGACCAGCCGCAAGATCGGCAGCGGCGCAGTCACTCTCAGGCGAGTGCCCTGACCACGGGGCGATTCGATCGTCAGCGTCCCCGCCAACGCGCGCACGCGCTCGCGCATGCCGCACAAACCATTGCCGTCCTGGCCGATGCCGCCGCGACCATTGTCGCTGATCAGCATGCATACACTCGAACGTTCGCGCGTCAGCTCGATCCGGGCGCGGCTGGCCTCGGCGTGGCGCGCGATATTGGTCACCGCCTCGCGCAATATCAGCGACAGGCCGCGCTCGACGTCGCCAGGCAGGTCGGTGGGCAGATCGCCGTAATCCAGATGCACCCGGGAGGATTCAAGCAACAGCCGCGCCGAAGCCAACTCGGCGGCGAGATCGGTGGCGCGGATGCCGGTGACCGCGCTGCGCACTTCCGCCAAGGCGTGACGTGCCACCTTTTCCGCTTCCTCGACCTCGCGCCGGGCCGCATCGACATCACGGTCGAACAGCTTGCGCGAGAGTTCGAGCTTGAGGGTGATCAGCGACAAGGTATGACCTAGCAGATCGTGCAGGTCGCGCCCGATCCGCTCCCGTTCCGCCGTCGCGGCAAGCCGACGCACCTCGTCGTGAGAAAGGCTGAGCGCCACGTCCTTCTGCTGGTGGATCTGCTCCACCGTGAGAATGGTGCAGATAACGAAGACCGTGACCGGCATGATCACCAGCAACGATTGCGGATAGCCAATCCACCAGGCCAGTGCCACGTAGACGGCATTGAGCAGCAACACCTGGATCACATAGCTGCGAAAGTGCCGCATGTCGCAACGGCTCAGCATCACGCAGGCATACACGAAGTAGCTGAGCCCGCTGGGATACCAGTGCAGCAAACTGAAGCACAGCGCGGCCATGCCCCACGCATAGAAATAGGCGGTCCGCCGCGGTGCCAGTTGAACCTTGGCGAACAGCAACAGGAATACCGGATACGAGGCCAGCGTGCACAACAGCCAGGTCCTGGTGTAGCCACGCAGGCCATGATCGAACAGCGGCGTGATGAAGATCCACATCGACCACAGCAAGTGCACGCTATCGGCCCAAGGCGATTTGCCGCGGCGAAGGTCGTCGGCCACACCGGAATCCGGTGCCGGCGCAAACCATCGGGTAATGAAGCCTGGAATCATGGCGGGGCTCTTCGCTAGCGGCTCGGACGGGACAGCATGCTACTTCAACCGTTGCGCCGCAGCCGTCGGGCCGCCAGCAGCAGAAAACCGGCGGCGAACCCGATCAGCACCAGCACATGCGGCAGCAACGGTTGCTGGTCGAGACCCACCGCCGCCAGCGCCAGCTGGTCGAGGTGATAGCTCGGCCATACCGGTGCGATTTGCTGCAGGAACTTCGGCAGCAGCGGCAGCGGTATCCACAGGCCGGACATGAACGACATCGGCAGATAGATCAGCTGCAGCATGCCGGGCGCGCCCTGCCCCTTGATTAAGGTGCCGACGAACATGCCAAGCGCACAGAACGGCAGCACGCCGAGCATGCCGGTGAGCAGCAGCGCGCCGGCCTGGGCCAGGCTCAGCATCACGTGCCCCAGCGTCAGCGCCATCACCAGCAGCAACAGGATGACTACCGCGGCAGCAGCCATCGCCATCAGCATCTTGCCCAGCAGATAGGCACCCGGTGGCATCGGCAGCGCACGCTTGAAGGTCAGCAGCCCACCGTCGCGCTCCAGCGCCAACGACACACCGAAACCGAACAGGCCCGGACTCATCACGCCGAACACGCCGTAGCTGGCCAGCAGATAACGCGCTGCGTCAGCACCCTCGGACTTCGCCATGAACACGCCGAACAGCAGGTAGAACATCCCCGGGAACAGCATGATCGGCAGCATGAAACCCGGCGCCCGCATGTAGCGCAGGCACTCGCTGCGCGCCTCTTCCAGATAGGCGCCGATGACGCGACGGCGCGGCATCACGAGTGACGTCGGCTCGTTGACAAATGATTCGTTGACAGACATGGCGGTTTCCATCTCAGGCGGCCTCGCGCTGGTCGGTATCCGATGCTTCGTCGGCATCGCGGGTGAGTTCGGTGAATGCCTCGGCCAGGCCGGCGCGCTGCACTTCCAGTTCGCGCAGTTGCAGGTCGGCGGCAAGCAGACGGCGCACCACGACTTCGGCTTCGGCCGCGCTGATATGCAGGCGTTCGTTATCCCGACGCACTTCGCTGACCTCGGACCAGCTGCGCACCGTATCGATCGACAGCGTACTCAGGCAGCGGATGCGCTTGAGCGCCACCCGCGCCCGCAGTGCTTCGACCGTGCCCTCGTGGATCATGCGGCCGTGCGTCATCACGCAGACGCGGTCGGCCAGTGCCTCGGCCTCCTCCAGATAATGCGTGGTCAGCAGTACCGAGCAGCCCTCGGCGAGCAGTTGACGGATCGCCGCCCACAGTTTCTGCCGCGCCTCGATATCCATGCCCACGGTGGGCTCATCCAGAAACAGCAGCTCGGGCCGGCCGCACAATGCCAATGCGAATTGCACGCGCCGCTGCTGGCCGCCGGAGAGTTTCGCGTAAGGGCGCTCGAGCAGATCGCTGACGCCGGCCAGTTCGGCGGTTTCCGCCGGCGTGCGCGGTGCCGGGTAGTAGCTGGCAGTCAATCGCAGCAGTTCACCCACCCGCAGCGTCGGCGGCAGTTCGGCGTTCTGCAGCATCACGCCGATCCGCCTGCGTGCCTCGATTCGCTGCGGATCCTGCCCGAACAGTTCGACCGTGCCGGCATCGGCCCGGATCAGCCCCAGCAGCAGGCCGATCGCCGTGGTCTTGCCTGCGCCGTTGGGGCCGAGCAGGGCCAACAGTTCACCGCGCTGCAAGCGCAGATCCGCACCGTCCAGTGCGGTGAGTCGACCATAGCGTTTGACGACGCCGTCAAGGCGGGCAATCGGATCACGAGTAATTGGATCAGGGGTATGCGGCATGGGTAATCCTCCAGTGCCGCACATCCTCCACGTAGCGGGCTGCCGCAGGCAGTCGCCGGCGTCAGTCATCGGGGGTGACAGCCGTCATCCGCGGCCGGGGCACGGGGTTACGGCCGCCGACAGCGCAAGGTATCCTGTGAGGACTAAAGCCGCCCGGTTGGCACTGCCACGGCGGCGTGAAATGCCTGAAAACGTTGAGGAAGCGCCATTCGCCTGCGTTTTCCGGCACGCGTTCACTAATGTCCGTCTCCGGCATGGCATGCCGATCGGCGGGACTACGGAGGATTCATCATGGGTGTGATCAACCAGCTGCGCGAACTGCGCGAATTCGGCGGCAAGCCGCGGACCACCGGTCTGGACGATGCCAGCATCGAGCGCATGGCAGCGAACGATCCCCTGCTGGGTCAGGCGATTGCCGATGCCGTGGCGCGCCATCGCGAACTGCGAGCTGACATGGGTGATTTCCTGAAACTGGACGAAGCGGAGCAGCTTGCCCAGGCGCAGGCCGGTTTCGTCAACTTCTACCCGGACGATGCGATCAGCCCGTACCTGCCGGCCGCTGCACGTGGCCCGTGGATCGTCACGCTGAAAGGCGCCGTGGTGCACGACAACGGTGGCTACGGCATGCTCGGCTTCGGCCACAACCATCCGGCGATCCTCGAAGCGATGAGCCGCCCGCAAGTCATGGCCAACGTCATGGCACCCAGCGTGTCGCAACTGCGCTTTACCGCGGCGCTCAACAAAGAGCTTGGCCGCAACCGCGGCAGCAACCCGTATGCGCGTTACATGTGCCTGAACTCCGGTTCCGAATCGGTTTCGCTGGCCTGTCGCATCGCCGACGTCAACGCCAAGCTGATGACCGATGCCGGTGGCCGTTACGCCGGTCGCACGATCAAGCGGCTCGCGGTGAAGGGTGCATTCCACGGCCGCACCGACAAGCCGGCGCTGTATTCCGATTCCAGCCGCAAGACCTACCAGCAGCACCTGGCCAGCTACCGCCACGAAGACAGCGTGCTCACCATCGCCCCGTATGACATCGCGCAACTGGAGGCGGCATTCGCCGACGCCGACAAGCACGGCTGGTTCATCGAGGCGATGTTCCTGGAGCCGGTGATGGGCGAAGGCGATCCCGGTCGCGCGGTGACGCCGGAGTTCTACAAGGCGGCGCGCGCGCTGACCGAAGCACACGGCACCTTGCTGCTGATCGACTCGATCCAGGCCGGCCTGCGCGCGCACGGCGTGCTGTCGATCACCGACTACCCCGGCTTCGAGAAGCTTCCCGCGCCCGACATGGAAGCCTTCTCCAAGGCGCTCAACGCCGGCCAGTATCCGCTGTCGGTGCTGGCGGTCAGCGAGCACACCGCCGGCCTGTACCGCAAAGGCATCTACGGCAACACCATGACCGCGAACCCGCGCGCGCTGGACGTGGCGCTGGCCACGCTCAATCAGCTCAGCGATGGCGTGCGCAACAACATCCGTGAGCGCGGCAAGGAATTCGTCGACAAGCTCAACGCGCTGAAAAACGAGCTGGGCGGCCTGATCACCAAGGTCCAGGGCACCGGCCTGCTGTTCTCCTGCGAGCTGGCCCCGGAGTACAAGTGCTACGGCGCCGACTCCACCGAGGAGTACATGCGCGAACACGGCATCGGCGTGATCCACGGCGGCGTCAACTCGCTGCGCTTCACTCCTCATTTCAACGTCACCAGCGCCGAAATCGATCTGGTCGTGGCCCATGTGCGCAAGGCCTTGCTGGAAGGCCCGCGCAAGGCGGCCGCCAAGGCCGAGGCTGCCTGAGCAGCCATATGACAGCTCCCGGCTGCGGCGGCGCTCGACACGTTTCCGCAGCTGAATACTTCTTGCACGTCAGGGTTTACCCACTCCCTTGGAGTTGCCGGCCGGCATAGACTGGCACTGCCGGCAACTGCCGGTCACCTAGGGAGGACTCAATGATGTCGATGTCACTACGTCTGCTGGCCGTCAGCGCCGCCTTCGCCTTCGCCGGCGCCACCTTCGCGGCCACGCCGCAGGCCAGCACCACGGCGCCGGCCACCAAGGCACATACGGCGCAGCAGCAACGCATGGTCGACTGCAGCAAGCAGGCCACCGGCAAGAAAGGCGATGAGCGCAAGACCTTCATGAGCTCCTGCCTGAAGGGTGAAGGCATGGCGCCGGCCGCTGCCGCGCCAATGGCCAAGCAGACCCAGCAGGAAAAAATGAAGAGCTGCAATGCGGACGCCAAAACCAAGGCGCTCAAGGGCGCCGATCGCAAGGCGTTCATGAGCAGCTGTCTGAAGGGCGGCGCTGCCGCGACTCCGTAATCTCGCTGGCTGTATCGGTGCTGCACACGCCCGCATGAGCCATGCGTGCGTGTGCAGGGCCACTTCGCTAAGCTCCCTGACTGTCGCGCGCTGCGCCATCGTTGAAGACAGTCATCCATGAAGATCGTCGAAGTCGGCCATCCGCTGATCCAGCACAAGCTCGGCCTGATGCGCCGTGCCGGCATCAGTACCAAGGAATTCCGCGAGCTGGCCTCCGAGGTCGCCGCGCTGCTCACCTACGAAGCCACCAAAGACCTGGAAACCGTCGAGGAACAGATTCTTGGCTGGGCCGGCCCGCTGCGGGTGCACCGGATCAAGGGCAAGAAAATCACCATCGTGCCTATCCTGCGCGCGGGCCTGGGCATGCTGCCCGGCGTGCTCGACATGATCCCGTCGGCGAAAGTCAGCGTGGTCGGCGTGCAGCGCGACGAACACACGCTGCAACCGACCGCCTACTACGAAAAACTCAGCGGCCGCATGGACGAACGCATTGCGCTGATCGTCGATCCGATGCTGGCCACTGCGGGCACCTTGATCGCCGCCGTCGACATGTTGAAGGCCGCCGGCTGCAAGCGCATCAAGGGGCTGTTCCTGGTCGCCGCGCCGGAAGGCCTCAAGCGCATCGAGGCGACGCATCCGGATATCGAGATCTACACCGCTTCGATCGATGAGCGCCTGAACGAACACGGCTACATCCTGCCCGGCCTCGGAGACGCCGGCGACAAGATCTTCGGCACCAAGCAGTTGCCGGCAACCGACTAGCGCGCTTCGCCTCCGCCCCTCACCCTGCCCTCTGCCCTCTCCCCAGCGGGGAGAGGGGGCAAGGAGCGCCTGCGGCGCTAGCTTCTGAAGCGGTCAGTCGCCTCCAGCAACTCATGCACGTTGCCCGGCTCGAACGCGGAATGGCCGGCGTCCTGCACGATGCGCAGATCGGCCTCCGGCCAGGCGCGATGCAGGTCCCATGCACTGCGCAGCGGGCAGACCACGTCGTAACGGCCCTGCACGATCACTGCGGGGATGTTGCGGATGCGGTCGATGTTGCGCAGCAGCTGGTCGTCGTGCTCGAAGAAGCCTCCGTTGACGAAGTAGTGGCATTCGATGCGCGCGAATGCCAGCGCGAACTCATCCTCGGCGCTGGATTCGATATACGTCCTGTCCTGCCACAGGAAGCTGGTGGCGCCCTCCCATACCGACCAGGCACGGGCGGCATCGGTACGCGTCTTCGCATCGGCGCTGGTCAGGCGGCGGTGATAGGCGCTCATCAGGTCGCCACGCTCGACTTCGGGAATCGCTTTGAGATAGGTCTCCCAGGCGTCCGGATACAGCGCATCGCAGCCCTTCTGGTAGAACCATTCCAGTTCCCAGCGACGCAGCATGAAGATGCCGCGCAAGACCAGCTCGGTGACCTTGTCCGGATGCGTCTGCGCGTAGGCCAGAGCCAGCGTGGAGCCCCACGAACCGCCGAATACTTGCCAGCGCCCGATGCCCAGGTGTCCGCGCACGCGCTCGATGTCGGCGACCAGGTCCCAGGTGGTGTTGTCAGTCAGCTCCGCATGCGGCGTGGACTTGCCGCAACCGCGCTGATCGAACAGCACGATGCGGTACACGGCCGGATCGAAGAAGCGCCGGCACTTCGGATTGGTGCCGCCGCCCGGGCCGCCGTGCAGGAACACCACCGGCTTGCCGTGCGGATTGCCGCTCTGCTCGTAGTACAGCGTGTGCAACGCGGACACCTTGAGAAACCCACGGTCGAAGGGCTCGATATCGGGGTACAGCGAACGAAGCGGCGGCGACATGACGGCTCCTCAAGGCCAGCGGACGAGCCGACGAGGCTAGCACGAGCACGGCCCCGCGGCCTTCAGCCAGCTGCGAACAGCTTGCCCGGATTGAGGATTCCGTTCGGATCGAACACCTTGCGCACACCCCGCATCAGTGCGATCTCCGCCGCGCTGCGGGTGCTCTCCAGATAGGCCAGCTTGACCAGCCCGATGCCATGCTCGGCAGAGATGCTGCCGCCGTGGTGCTGCAAGGTGGCTGCCAGCAATTTGGTCACATGCTCGCATTGCGCGATGAACGCCCCCTCGGCCAGATCAACTGGGCGCAGCACGTTGATATGCAAGTTGCCGTCGCCGATATGGCCGAACCACACCATTTCGATCTGCGGATATTCACGCGCCAGCAGTGCCTGCATTTCGTGCAGGAATGCCGGTACCGCGCTGATCCGCACCGACACGTCATTCTTGTAGGGTCGCCGTGAGGCAAGACTCTCCGTAATGCCTTCGCGCAAACGCCACAGCGCAGCCGCCTGCGCTTCGCTTTGCGCGATCACGCCGTCGCTGACCCAGCCCTGCTCCAGTGCATGCTCGAACGCGGCCAAGGCAGCATCTTGTGCAGGCTCGTCGGCGGCATCGAACTCGGTCACCACGTAGTACGGATAATCGCCTTCGATGGCGCGCTGCGCTCCATGCGCAAGCACGTGCTCGAGCGCGCGATCGGTAAAGAACTCGAATGCCTGCAACGCCAGGCGCGCGCGGAACAAGGCAAATACCTGCATCAACGCGTCCATGTCCGGCAGCGCCAGCAGCATGACCTGCGACGGCGGCGGCGGATCGGTCAGCCTCAACGTGGCTTCCACCACGATGCCCAGCGTACCCTCCGAGCCGATCATCAGCTGACGGAAATCGTAGCCGCTGGAGTTCTTGATCAGGCCGCGATTGAGTTCGAGCAATTCGCCATTGCCGGCAACCACCTTCAGTCCGGCGACCCACTCGCGCGTGTTGCCGTAGCGGATCACCCGGATGCCGCCTGCATTGGTAGCGATATTGCCGCCGATCGAGCATGAACCGCGAGCGGCGAAATCGACCGGATAGATCAGGCCATGGCTGCGGGCGGCTTCATGCACGGTCTGCAGGATGATGCCCGGCTGCACGGTGAGCGTGCGATCGACGGCGTCGAAATCCAGCACGCGGTTCATCCGTTCCAGGCTCAGTACCAGTTCGCCATGGGCGGCGACCGCGCCGCCGGAGAGGCCCGTCCGGCCACCGGACGGCACGATGGCGACCTGCTGCTCGTTCGCCCAGCGCACGATCGCCTGCACTTCGTCCACGCTGGCCGGCAGCGCGATCGCCAGCGGCGCCGGCGTCCAGCGGCGGGTCCAGTCGCGACCGTAATGTTCCAGGTCGCCCGGCGCGGTGAGCAGGCGCAGGTCGGGCAGTCGACGGCACAATTCGGCAAGACGGGGGTCGGACATGCTGGGCTCCGGGATATCCCTCCAAGCCTGCCAGCCGCATCGCTTCGCGTCCAGTGTTGCAACGCCGCAAATCGTCCCCGGCTCTGGCATAGTAGGCGTTCCTCCCTGCCCGGACCGATGCATGCAAACCTCCTACCCCCGCCGAGACATCAAGGTATTGCTGCTGGAGGGTGTCAGCGCCAGCGCGGTCGAGAACTTTCATCGCGCCGGCTATAGCCAAGTCGAGCTGCATGCCAAATCGCTGCCGGAAGCCGAGTTGAAGGCACGCATCGCCGACGCGCACATCGTCGGCATCCGCTCGCGCACCCAGCTCAGCGAAGAAGTGCTGGCACAGGCCAAGCGCCTCATCGCAGTGGGCTGCTTCTGCATCGGCACCAACCAGGTGGATCTGACCGCCGCGAGAAAGCTCGGCGTGCCGGTATTCAATGCGCCCTATTCCAACACTCGCAGCGTGGCCGAACTGGTGATCGCCGAGGCGATCATGCTGTTGCGCGGCATCCCGCAGAAGAACGCGCTATGCCATCGCGGCGGATGGACCAAGTCGGCCAGCGGCAGCTACGAGACGCGCGACAAAGTGCTCGGCATCGTCGGCTACGGCCACATCGGTACCCAGGTCGGCGTGCTGGCCGAGAGCCTAGGCATGCGGGTGATCTTCCACGACATCGAAACCAAGCTGTCGCTGGGCAATGCGCGTGCGGTTTCCAGTCTGGACGAGCTGCTGGAGCGCGCCGACGTAGTCACCTTGCACGTGCCGGAAACTCCCGCCACGCAACTGATGATCAAGCGCGAGCAGCTCGCGAAGATGCGCTCAGGCGCGATGCTGATCAATGCCTCGCGCGGCAGTGTGGTCGATATCGATGCGCTGGCCACAGCGTTGCGCGACGGCCATCTGGCCGGTGCTGCCGTGGACGTTTTCCCGCTGGAACCCAAGGGCAACGACGATGCCTTCGTCTCGCCGCTGATTGGCATGGACAACGTGATCCTCACGCCGCACATCGGCGGCAGCACGCTGGAGGCGCAGGACAATATCGGCATCGAAGTCGCCAGCAAGCTGATCCGCTACAGCGACAACGGCTCCACCTTGTCGGCGGTGAATTTCCCCGAAGTCACCCTGCCCGAACATCCGAACAGCCGTCGCCTGCTGCACATCCATCGCAACGTGCCGGGCATGCTGTCGCGCATCAACGACTTGTTCTCGGCCGGCAATATCAACGTCGACGCGCAGTTCCTGCAGACCGACAGCGAAGTAGGCTACGTGGTGATCGACGTGAGCGCCGACACGCAGCAGGCCAACGTGCTGAAAGAACAACTGGCGGCGATCCCGGGTACCTTGCGCAGCCGCGTGCTGTATTGAGCGCGAGAACGGCAGCAGCTTGGCGGTTTTTCCCTTCTTCCGCATTCCCTGCTCCCGATTTCCCATGAAAAAAGCGCCCTCGGGCGCTTTTTTCATACTCGATTACCGAATTGGTCGGGGCGGCCGGATTTGAACCGACGACCCTCTGCCCCCCAGGCAGATGCGCTACCAGGCTGCGCTACGCCCCGACTGTTCGGCAAGACGACTAGTCTAACAGCTCACCGGGCCATGCCGGAAGCCATGCTCGAGCACTCGGTGCTCAGCGACGCAGCAGAGTCAGAACTTCTTCCAGTTCCATCCGCACCTGGCGCACGATCTGGTGCGAGATGCTCGCTTCCATCCGGGCCTGCGGGCCTTCCAGCCGCGCACGCGCGCCGGTGATGGTGAAACCCTCGTCATACAGCAGCGAGCGGATCTGACGGATCATCAGAACGTCGTGGCGCTGGTAGTAGCGACGGTTGCCGCGGCGCTTGACCGGATTGAGCGCGGGGAACTCCTGTTCCCAGTAGCGCAATACGTGAGGCTTCACACCGCATAGCTCGCCCACTTCACCGATGGTGAAGTAGCGCTTGGCCGGAATGGCAGGCAGTTCGGTGTTATTCCCTTGATCCAGCATAGCCTTCGACTCTTACCTTGAGTTTCTGTCCCGGTCGGAACGTCACCACGCGGCGAGCGGAGATCGGAATCTCCTCACCGGTCTTCGGGTTGCGTCCCGGTCGCTGGTTCTTCAGCCGCAGATCGAAGTTGCCGAAACCCGACAACTTCACCTGCTCGCCGTTTTCCAGTGCTCCCCTGACGACCTCGAAATAGGCGTCCACGAATTCCTTGGCCTCACGCTTGTTGAGGCCCACGTCGAGGAAAAGCCGCTCGGCCATTTCCGCCTTGGTCAGCGCCATTTCATCCTCGCAGCTTTGCCTTGCATGTTTGCTCCAACGCAGCGACCGCTTCGCGTACGCAGCGATCCGCGTCGTCGTCAGTAAGGGTGCGTGAAGCGTCCTGTAAAATCAAGCCCATAGCGAGGCTTTTTCGGCCTGCTTCGACCCCTTTGCCACTGTAGCGGTCGAACAGCCGCAATTCCTGCAGCCGGAGGCCGAGACTGCCGCGAACAGTCTGCTCAATCTGTGACCAGTTGATCTCTTCCGGCAGATCCATCGCGATGTCCCGCCGCACCGCCGGGAATCGCGGAACCGGGCGTGCCAGCGGCAGGCGGCGCGCCAACAGCGGCTCCAGCGTCAGCTCGAGCACATGCACGTCGGTGCCGAGATCCAGCGTCCTGGCCAGTTGCGGATGCAGCGCACCGAGATAACCCACGGTTTCGCCATCACGGGCAACGCGTGCCCCACGTCCAGGATGCAGCCAGGCTGGCAGGCCATCGGCATGCACCGACCAACGCTGGGGCTCGCCGCCCCAGGCGATCAGCGCATCCAGGTCACCCTTGAGATCGTGGAAATCCAACTGGCGGGACGGCTCGCCCCATTGCTCGGCGTGCGCGTTGCCGGAGGCAACGATGGCGACGCTTGGCGTTTCGACCGGTGGATCGCCCGCCGCAAACACCCGCGCCAGTTCGAACATCCTCACCCGTTCCTGCTGGCGGGCACGGTTGTGACGCAAGGCCTCGATCAAGCCCGGCAGCAGCGAAGGACGCATGATGGCCAGATCGGCGGACAACGGATTGGCTAGCGGTACCAGCCGTTCGGTGAACCCCCAGCGCGCCAGCAACTCGGCGGACAGGAAGGACAGGTTCACCGCCTCGTAATAGCCGCGTGCGGCCAACTGCTCGCGCAGCGCCAGCTCGTTGATGCGCGCTTCCGGCTCGATGGCCAGCGCCAGCGCACCGGCCGGCGAATGCGTGGGAATGTTGTCGTAACCGAAGATGCGCGCGACTTCCTCGATCAGGTCCTCCTCGCGCTCGATGTCGAAGCGACTGCTTGGCGCGGTGATCCGCCAGCCTTCGGCAAGGATTTCCACCCGCATGCCAAGCGCGGTGAAGATGCGCGCCACTTCCACATCGGCGACATCCACTCCCAGCACGCGCTTGAGGCGCGCGCGGCGCAGCGTTACGGCGGCCGGCTTCGGCAGATCCGCGACGTGTTCCGCGACCAGCACCGGGCCGGCATTGCCGCCGGCAATCGCCAGCACGAGGTCGGTAGCGCGTTCCAGCGCGCGACGCGGCAGTTCCGGATCGACGCCGCGCTCGAAGCGGTGCGAGGCATCGGTGTGCAGACCCAGCTTGCGCGCACGTCCCATGATCGCGGCCGGCGCGAAATGTGCCGACTCCAGGAAAATGTTGCGGGTGGTGTCGGTGACGCGCGAGTCGAAGCCGCCCATCACGCCGGCCACGGCGAGTGGCTTGTGCTCGTCGGCAATCAGCACGAAGCCCTCGTCCGGCTTTGCCGTGCTGCCGTCCAGCAGCTTCAACGTTTCGCCCGCACGGGCATGACGCACCACGATGTCGCCTTGCAACGTGTCGTTGTCGAACGCATGCAGCGGCTGACCCAGCTCCAGCATGACGTAGTTGGCGATGTCGACCATCGCGCTGACCGGGCGCAAACCGGAACGACGCAAGCGCTCGGCCAACCACAGTGGGGTCCGCGCCGCGGGATCGATACCTTCGACGACGCGACCCAGATAACGCGGCGCGTCCTTGCCGGCTTCCAGTCGGATACCGCGGCATGCCTTGGCGGTTACCGCAGCAGCGGCCTGTGCCGGCACGTTTACAGCACTGCCGAACAGCGCCGCAACATCATGCGCGAGACCCACCAGGCCCAGGCAATCGGGGCGGTTCGGTGTGAGCTTCAGCTCGATGCTGGCATCGGGCAACCCCATGTAATCGGCCAGCGGCTGGCCCACCGGCGCATCGAGCGGCAGTTCGAGCAAGCCGGAGGCATCGGCGTCGATGCCCAGCTCCTTGGCCGAGCACAGCATGCCGAACGACTCGACACCACGCAGCTTGGCGGCCTTGATCGACATGCCCCCGGGCAGGCTCGCGCCCACCATGGCCAGCGGCACCTTGATGCCGACGCGCGCATTCGGTGCGCCGCAGACGATTTGCAGCAGCCCGGCTTGCCCCGCGTTGACCGTGCACACTTGAAGGCGATCGGCTTCGGGATGCTTTTCGGCAGCGACTATCTCGGCCACCACCACGCCGGCCAGCCCTTCGCCCAGCACAGTCAGCTCTTCGACTTCCAGTCCGGCCATGGTCAGCGCATGGGCCAGTGCGGCGCGGTCAGCCTTGATCTCGACCAGTTCGCGCAGCCAGTTTTCGGAAAATTTCATCGGTCTCGTTCCTGCCTTCGGTTACGCGAACTGCTTCAAGAAGCGCAGATCGTTCTCGAAGAACGCGCGCAGGTCGGAGACGCCATAACGCAGCATCGCGAAACGTTCCACGCCCAGACCGAAGGCGAAGCCGCTATAGCGTTCCGGGTCGATGCCGCAGTTCTCGAGCACGTTCGGATGCACCATGCCGCAGCCGAGCACTTCCAACCAGCGAGTGGAGCCGTCTTCTGCGTCCCAGCGTATGTCCACCTCGGCCGAGGGCTCGGTGAAGGGGAAGTAGCTGGGGCGAAAACGCATCTCGAAATCGCGCTCGAAGAAGGCGCGTATGAATTCCGCCAACGTGCCTTTGAGGTCGGCCATGCTGGATGTCTCATCGACCAGCAGGCCCTCGATCTGGTGGAACATCGGCGAATGGGTCTGATCCGAATCGCTGCGGTAGACCTTGCCCGGCGCGATGATGCGGATCGGCGGCTGCCGTCCTTTCATCGCACGGATCTGCACCGGCGATGTATGCGTGCGCAGCAGGCGCCCGTCGCCGAAGTAGAAGGTGTCGTGCATGGCGCGCGCAGGATGGTGCGGCGGGAAATTCAGCGCCTCGAAGTTATGCCAGTCGTCCTCGATCTCCGGGCCGTCGGCCCGCTGATAACCGAGCCGCGCGAAGATCGCGGAAATACGCTCGAGCGCGCGCGTGATCGGATGAATGCCTCCGCGTTCGCCATCGCGGCCAGGCAGGCTGATGTCGAGCCGCTCTGAGGCGAGGCGCCGATCCATCTCGGCCTGCTCCAGAACCTGCTTGCGCGCCGCCAGCGCATCGGCGAGACGATCCTTGACCCGGTTCACCTCGGCGCCACGCGCCTTGCGCTCGTCCGGCGCCAGCGTACCGAGCGCCTTCAGCGCCGCGGTGACGATGCCGCTCTTGCCCAACAGGCCCACGCGCAGCGCATCCAATGCTTCCAGCGTGTCGGCCTTGTCGATATCAGTCAGCGCCTGCGCGGCGCGGCTATCCAGATCATCCATAGTGATGCGCTTCTCGCTGCTTTCCCTCTCCCCTTCGGGGAGAGGGCAGGGTGAGGGGCCACTCTCGCGTTATCGCCGATTCGAAGCGTGCCTTGATAAAGACAGGGCGAGCCCGAACCCTCACCTCAATCCTCTCCCAAGGGGAGAGGAGGCAATCGCAGAGAGCATTTTTTCAACAAACGAAAACGGGGAGAAGGCTGTGGCCTTCTCCCCGCTTGCTTTACATCATAGCGTGCCGACGCAGCAGCGCCCGACGATCAAGCGGCCAGACTGGCCTTCGCTTTCTCGGCGATCACTTCAAACGCCTTGATGTCGTGCACGGCGATGTCCGCCAGCACCTTGCGGTCGACCGTGATGCCGGCCTTGCTCAGGCCGTTGATCAGGCGGCTGTAGGACAGGCCGAACATGCGTGCAGCAGCGTTGATACGGACAATCCACAGCGCGCGGAACTGACGCTTGCGCTGCTTGCGGCCGATATAAGCGTACTGGCCAGCCTTGATGACGGCCTGGTTGGCAACGCGGAAGACCTTGCGGCGGGCGTTGTAATAGCCCTTGGCACGACCGATAACTTTCTTGTGACGACGACGGGCGGTAACGCCACGCTTTACACGAGCCATGGTTTATCTCCTCGCCTTACAAGTACGGCAGCATGCGCGCTACACCGGGGGTGTCGCACGCTTTGAGGTGGTTCTTGGCACGCAGGCCACGCTTCATCTTGGTCGACTTCTTGGTCAGAATGTGCGACTTGAATGCGTGACCGCACTTGATCTTGCCTGACGCGGTCTTGCGAAAACGCTTCGCCGCCGCCCGGTTGGTCTTGATCTTGGGCATGGAATGCTCCTTGTATGGGGCCCGCCAGCACGGCGACCCCGGTTTCTGACTGATCTGGCGGCAACCCCGGAGGGTCACGCTTTCCGTCCTGCCACGATCGGTGCACGACCCATCCTGCGGGTCGAACCGGCGATTATACGGAGTTCGAACCCCGGATGCCAGTAATACGACAGCCGAAGCTGTCGTGGCGGCTTATTTCTTCTTGGGGCCGATCATCATGACCATCTGGCGCCCTTCGAGCCGGGGAAACGACTCGATCTGGCCGTTCTCGCCGACGTCTTCCTGGATCTTCTTGGCCAGGTTTTGGCCCAGGTCCTGATGCGACATCTCGCGGCCGCGGAAACGGATGGTGACCTTGACCTTGTCGCCCTCTTCCAGGAAGCGAAGCATGTTGCGCAGCTTGATCTGGTAGTCGCCCACGTCCGTGACCGGACGGAATTTCACTTCCTTGATCTCGACCTGCTTCTGCTTCTTCTTGGCGGCTTGCGCCTTCTTCTGGGCTTCGAACTTGAACTTGCCGTAATCCATGATGCGGCAGACCGGCGGATCGCCGTTCGGCTGAATCTCGACCAGGTCCATGCCGGCTTCCTGGGCCAATGCCAGTGCCTCGTCACGGGTCAGGATGCCGAGCTGTTCCGCTTCGGCACCAATCACACGAACCCGCGGAACGCGGATTTCCAGGTTACGACGATTGCCCTTGTTGTCGGTGGTAGCGATACCACGATCCTCCAGAAGAAGTAATGAAACTGACCGCTCGGCGCTCAGCGCCGGGTTTCGGTCACCAGTCGCTCAACGAAATCGGCCAACGGCATGCTGCCCAGATCCTCGCCCGAGCGGGTACGCACGGAAACCGCACCGGTCTCTTTCTCGCGATCACCGACCACAAGCAGATAAGGCACTTTCTGCATCGTATGCTCGCGGATTTTATAGCCGACTTTCTCGTTGCGCAAATCCGATTGTACCCGGAAACCTTTGTCGACAAGGGTTTGCGTCACCTGGGCGACGTAATCGGCCTGAGCGTCGGTGATATTGAGCACCACCGCCTGTATCGGAGCCAGCCACGCCGGCAGCAGACCGGCGTGATGCTCGATCAGAATGCCGATGAAACGCTCCATCGAGCCCACGATCGCCCGGTGCAGCATCACCGGATGCTGTTTATGCGAGTGCTCGTCCACGTACTCGGCGTCGAGGCGCTCGGGCATCATGAAGTCGACCTGCATGGTGCCGACCTGCCAGGCACGACCAATCGAATCCTTGAGGTGGTACTCGATCTTTGGCGCGTAGAACGCACCCTCGCCCGGCAACTCCTCCCACTCCACGCCGGCCGCACGCAATGCGCGACGCAGCATTTCCTCGGTGCGGTCCCAGAACTCGTCCGAGCCGATGCGTTTGTCCGGCCGCAGCGCCAGCTTGATCGCCAGATCGGTGAAGCCGAAATCGGCATAGACCTTCATCGCCTGCAGATGGAATGCCGTGACTTCGCCTTCGACCTGCTCCGGCGTGCAGAAAATGTGGCCGTCGTCTTGGGTGAACGCGCGCACGCGCATGATGCCGTGCAACGCACCAGACGGTTCGTTGCGGTGGCAGCCGCCGAATTCACCGTAGCGGATCGGTAGCTCACGGTAACTGTGCAGACCGGTGTTGAACACCTGTACATGGCCGGGGCAGTTCATCGGCTTCAGCGCGTAGGTATGCTTCTCCGACTCGGTGAAAAACATGTTCTCGGCGTAGTTGTCCCAATGCCCGGACTTCTTCCACAGCGACACGTCCAGCACCATCGGACAGCGCACTTCCTGATAGCCGCTCTTGCGGTACACGCCGCGCATGTATTGCTCGACCTGTTGCCAGATCGCCCAGCCGTTCGGATGCCAGAACACCATGCCCGGGCTCTCTTCCTGCTGATGGAACAGGTCGAGCTGCTTGCCGATCTTGCGATGGTCGCGCTTCTCGGCCTCTTCGAGCTGGTACAGGTAGGCCTTCAGGTCCTTGTCATTGAGCCACGCCGTGCCGTAGATGCGGCTCAGCATGGCGTTGTTGGAATCGCCGCGCCAATAGGCGCCCGCCACCTTCATCAGCTTGAACGCGCGCAGCTTGCCGGTATTGGGCACATGCGGACCGCGGCACAGATCGGTGAACTCGCCCTGCGAATACAGCGACAGCGGCTCGTCGGACGGGATCGACTCGATGATTTCGGCCTTGTAGTTCTCGCCTATGCCGCGAAAGAACGCCACGGCGTCATCGCGCGATTTCACACTGCGCGTCACCGGCAGTTGTTCGGCGACGATCTTCTCCATCTCCGCCTCGATTTTCGGCAGGTCATCGGGCGTGAACGGCCGCTCGTAGGCGAAGTCGTAATAGAAACCGTTGTCGATCACCGGGCCGATCGTGACTTGCGCGCCGGGATACAGGCGCTGCACGGCCTGACCCATCAAGTGCGCCGTGGAGTGGCGCAGGATTTCCAGCGCCTCGGGGCTCTTGTCGGTAATGATCTGCAGGCTGGCGTCGTGCGCGATCGAAAACCCGGCATCGACCAGCTTGCCGTCGACCTTGCCGGCCAGGGTCGCCTTGGCCAGACCGGCGCCAATCGAGGCGGCCACGTCTTGCACGGTAACGGGATGATCGAACGGCCGCTTGCTGCCGTCGGGTAGCGTGATTTCAATCATGGGAACCATTCTCTGAAAAGCAAAAAAGGGCATCCGCCCTTCTTCAAAAAAAACCAAGGCGTGGCGTGATCAGCAGTGGAATACGGTAGTTGCCATGTCGCACGCTCGGCCGGCGCGGAGCGCGGGCCACCTGGGTCTTGTGGATAATGTCGAAACGCTAGTTTAGCCCAGATCGGCTGTCAATCCTCGCTGATGCAGCCGTGCAGGCAAGCCGTCAGCGAAATGAAACCCACTGCGAAAAACCCTTGGCGAGGTATGACGACTTCAGAATGGCTTGGCAATCACCAGAAAGATCACCGCAAGCAGCAACAGCACCGGCAACTCATTGAGCCAACGCAAAGCCCGCGACGACGGCAACGTACCGCTCGTGGCCCTGCGCTTGAGCAGACGGCCGCACCAGATGAAATACGCGAGCAGCACGGCGACCAGGGTGAGCTTGGCGTCGATCCAGTGCATGCCTGCCGCCACGTTCGGCAGCGTTGCGGGAAGCAGCCGCCAGCCTTGCCACAGGGTCAGTCCGAATACGAACGCGAGGCCGAACATGTTGTGGCCGAACTTGTACAACCGCCGTCCCATCAACTGCAGCCGCGCCTGCACCGCCGGCTCGTTCGCTGTCTCGGCCAGATTCACCAGGATCCGCGGCAGATAGAACACCGTGGCCATCCAGGCGATGACGAACAGCAGATGCAAGGATTTGATCAAAAGATAAGTCATGGCGACGACAGGCGGCCGCTGCGATACGCAGCGGCGCGATGATAACGCGCACCCGGCAGATCGCGGCAACGCTGTGGCGTCAGTCTTTCACAACACCCATCCGTTCCAGCAGCGCCCCCAGCAGACGCTCCTGTAGCGCCGCATCGAGCGGTGCATTGTGGCGATCGGTCAGCTGGAAGAAATCCTCCACGCGTTCGCCGAACGTCGCGATGCGCGCGTCATGCACGCGCACTCCGGCGTGCAACATGATCTGCGCCACCGCGGCCAGCAGGCCGGGGCGATCCGTACCGACCAGCGCCAGTTGGGTGCGATCGCCGGCAGCATGGAAGCTGATCTTCGGCGCCATCTGGAAATGCTTCTGATGACGCGACATGCCGCGTTTGCTCGGCTGCACGCCGGCGGACTGCGTCAGCGCACGTTGCAGTCTCTGCTGCAGCTCTTCCGCGCGCGCCGTGCTCACCGGCTGCTGGCTGTCGGCATCCAGCAGCAGGAACGTATCCAATGCCATGCCGGTCGGCGAACTGAGAATGCGCGCCTCCATCACCGAAAAGCGCAAACGATCCAGCACCGCCGTGACGGTGGCGAACAGGCCATCCCGATCCGGCGTGTAGACAAACAGCTCGGTACTGCCGCGCACCGACAAGGGATGCACCACAACCAAGGGCACCGCACCGTTCGCACGCAGGATCGCACTGGTCTGCCACGCGATCTGCTCGGGCCGGTGGCGCAGGAAACTGAGCTGCGGGAACTCGGCCCAGAGCCGCACCACGTCGGCCTCGGCGTAGCCTTCGTTCATCAGCAGCGCCAGCGCATATTCGGAGCACTCATGCACGCGCACGCCGATATCGCGCGGCAGCTCCACGTCGCTGCGCAAGGCGTAGCGGGTAGCGACGCACAAGTCGGACAGCAGCCGGTCCTTCCAGCCATTCCACAGCCGCGGACTGGTACCGATGATGTCGGCGATGGTCAGCAGGTACAGCTGGCCGAGGCGCTCGCGCTCGCCGACCACTTCGGCGAACCGGTGCACCACCTCCGGGTCGGTGATGTCCTGGCGCTGCGCGGTGGTGCTCATCAGCAGGTGCCAGCGCACCAGCCAGGCGACCCGCTCGACGTCGCCCGGCGGCAGGCCCAGCCTCGCGCAGAATACCCGCGCATCCTGCTCGCCCAGCACCGAATGATCGCCGCCACGCCCCTTCGCGATGTCATGGAACAGCGCCGCCAGCAGCAGTACCTCGGGCTTGGGCAGGCTGGCCCAGATTTCGCAGCCCAGCGGAAATTCACGCTGCCCCGCCGGATCGGCGAAGCGCGCCATGTTGCGCAGTACGCGCAAGGTGTGTTCGTCGACCGTGTAGACATGGAACAAGTCGTATTGCATGCGCCCGAACACCTTGCCGAACGCAGGCAGGATCGCCGCCAGCAAGCCGTGCCGGTTCATTCGCCACAAAGCCTCGACCGCGGGCGCCCCGCGGCGCAGCAGTTGCAGGAAGGCTGCCAGGACATCGTCGTCATCCGCCAGCGCGTCGCCGTGCACGGCCGTGGCCTGATGGATGCGCCGCATTGTCTCGGCGCTGAAGCCGACCACGCCTGGTTGATCCAGCCGCGTGATGAAGATCTCCACCAGCGCGGCCGGCCGCCGCATGAACAACTGCGGATCGCGCGCCGCCAGGCGCGAGCCGTAGCGCAGGAACTCGGTCCCGACCGGCTGGGCCTCGCCCGGCGGCTCCAGCATTTCCACGAAGCGCTCGGCCACCTGCACGCCGAGCCGCTCGACCTGGCTGGCCGCGCGGTAATAGCCCTGCATGAACTGCTCGACGCCTAGGTTTTTCTCGTGCTCGTCCTCGAAACCCAGGCGGGCGGCCAGCGCACGCTGGTAGTCGAACAGCAACCGCTCTTCAGGCCGGCCGGCCTCCAGATGCAGCGCATAGCGATAACGCCGCAAGGTGGCTTCGGACTGCTCCAGCGCGGCCAGTTCGGCCGGATCGAGCAGGCCCTCGGCCACCATGCCGGGCAGATCGTCCACATGCGCCAGGCGCCGCGCCATCCAGCGCAGCGAATCGAGCGTGCGCAAGCCGCCGGGACCGTCTTTGAGGTTGGGTTCGAGGTTATAAGCCGTGTCGTCGTAACGGGCGTGCCGGGCATCGCGTTCGGCCAGCCGCGCAGCCAGGTATTCCTGCGGCGGCCATAACTCGGGATCGTCCACGATGGCACGCAGACGGGCGTCGAACGCCGGATCCCCAGCCAGCCGCCGCGCATCCAGCAAGCTGGTGAACACGCTGGCATCCCGCGCCGCCAGCGCCCGGCATTGCGCCGGATCGCGCACGGCATGGCCGACCTTCAGGCCGATGTCCCACAAGGTGGCAAAGAACTGTTCCAGCGCACGCAACCGTGTCGGCTCGGGAGCCTTCACCAGCGCCAGCAAGTCCACATCGGAATACGGAAACAACAGGCCGCGACCAAAGCCGCCGACGGCGAACAGCGTCGTCTCGGCGACTTCGCCGAGACAAGCCGTCCACACATGCGCGACTACCCGCTCGACCGACTCGCCACGCCGCCGCGCCAGCGCACTGGCATCGACGCCATCGCGAAACGCGGTGGCCAGCGCGCGGTCGACATCGCCCAGCAATTGCCGCAGGGCGCGGCGCGCTTCGGTGGAAACGCCGGAACGCGGCACTGCCACGGGCAGGCGCGGCAGGGACGGCAAGGCAACGGAAGCCGGTGTCGGCACCATGGTCAGGCGGGACTCCATAAACGCCCCGCGGCTTGCCCGGAGCAATGATTCCGCATCGCGCTTGTCGCTGCGCTATCAGGCATCCGGCCAGGCCGTAAGAATCTCGTAGCCGTCGTCGGTCACCGCGATGGTGTGCTCCCACTGCGCCGACAGCGAATGGTCCTTGGTCACCACGGTCCAGCCGTCGGGCAATTGCTTGGTCTGCGGCTTGCCGGCATTGATCATCGGCTCGATGGTGAAAGTCATGCCCTTCTTCAGCTCGACGCCGGTACCGGGCTTGCCGTAGTGCAGCACCTGCGGTTCGTCGTGATAGACCTTGCCGATGCCATGGCCGCAATACTCGCGTACGACGCTGAAACCGGCCGCTTCGGCATGCTGCTGGATGGCATGGCCGACATCGCCCAAAGTGGCGCCGGGGCGAACTGCCTGGATGCCGCGCATCATTGCCTCGAACGTGGTGTCGACCAGCCGCTTGGCCAGCACCGACGGGGTACCGGCGACGTACATGCGGCTGGTGTCGCCGTGCCAGCCATCCTTGATCACGGTGACGTCGAGATTGACGATGTCGCCGTCCTTCAGCACCTTGCCCTCGTTCGGAATGCCATGGCAGATCACGTGGTTGACCGAAGTGCAAAGCGTTTTCGGGAACCCGTGGTAGCCGACGTTGGCCGGGATCGCCTTCTGCACATTGACGATATGCTCATAGGCGCGCCGGTCCAGCTCTTCGGTGGTGACGCCAGGCTTGACGTACTCCTTGAGCATAGCCAGCACTTCGGCCGCCAGCTTGCCGGCGACACGCATGCCTTCGAGGTCTTCGGGGGATTTCAGGGTAATGGCCATGGATTCCACTTCTATATGGCGGCAGAAGCCCGGCGGTTCAACGCAGAATCCGCCGGCAACTTGCCGCGCAGCCGGCGTACCGGCTATAATTTCGGAGTTTTGCTGATCTGACGTATCCGTTTTGACGGACGGCCAGCGCAAAGCGAACCGGGATTGTAACCCTCAGCGGTACAACACCCAAACCAACGCCACACACGTATCGGCACCGCCTTCGGGGTGCTGCGGCACGCCCACCAGGAAAATCGGGCAAGTCGCGGTCGAAGCCGGGGATGCGTGGAGGTCCCAACCCCCAGGCCTTTCAAAGGCCCATGCAAGGAGTTACACCCATGGCACAAGTCACCATGCGTCAGATGCTCGAAGCCGGCGTCCATTTCGGTCACCAGACCCGTTACTGGAACCCCAAGATGGCCCCGTACATCTTCGGTGCGCGCGGCAAGATCCACATCATCAATCTCGAAAAGACCCTGCCGCTGTTCACCGACGCGATGAATTTCCTGTCGGCGCTGGCGCAGAAGCGCGGCACCGTGCTGTTCGTCGGCACCAAGCGCTCGGCCCGCGAACCGTTGGCCGAAGAGGCCGCACGCGCCGGCATGCCGTTCGTCACCTCGCGCTGGCTCGGCGGCATGCTGACCAACTTCCGCACCGTCAAGCAGTCCGTGTCGCGCCTGAAGGAGCTGGAAGCAGCCGAAACCGACGGCAGCTTCGAGAAGCTGGTCAAGCACGAAGTGCTGGCCCGTCGCCGTGAGCGCGACAAGCTGCAGGCCTCGCTGGGCGGCATCAAGGAAATGAACCGTCTGCCCGATGCGTTGTTCGTGATCGACATCGGCCACGAAGACATCGCCGTGCAGGAAGCCAAGAAGCTCGGCATCCCGGTGATCGCCGTGGTCGACACCAACTACAACCCGGAGCTGGTCGACTACGCCATCCCCGGCAATGACGATGCGATCCGCGCGATCCAGCTGTACGCCCGTGCCGCCGCCGACTCGATCCTCGAAGGCAAGGCCGCCGCGCCGGCTGCCGCCCAGGGCGACGCGAACGATTTCGTCGAACTGGACGAGGAAGGCAACCCGGTCGCCAAGATCGATCGCAAGCCGGCCCCGCGCCGCGACGCTGCACCGCGCAAGAGCGCTCCGCGCCGCGAAGGCGGCCGTGATGGTGGCCGCGGTGATGGTGGCCGCGGCCCGCGCAACGACGGCGCACCCGCCGCCAAGTAAGCGCAGCGACGGCGCTCACCCGCCGCCGCATCCGCAAGCGATAACCGCGTGGCGGCGCCTGGGCGCCGCCACGCAACCAAAGCATTAGAGGACTACCGATGAGCAATATTTCCGCCCAACTGGTCAAGGAACTGCGTGAGCGGTCCGGCGCCGGCATGATGGAATGCAAGAAGGCGCTGGTCGAGAACAACGGCGAGATCGACGCTGCGATGGAATGGCTGCGCAAATCCGGCCTGGCCAAGGCTGACAAGAAAGCCAGCCGCATCGCCGCCGAAGGCCGCATCGTGGCCGCGCAGACCGTCGGCAAGGCCGTGCTGGTCGAGATCAACTGCGAGACCGATTTCGTCGGCAAAGATGCCAGCTTCCTGAAGTTCAGCGACACCGTCGCCGACGTCGCGCTGAACTCCGGCGCGACCGATATCGACGCGCTGAAGGCTGCCGCCTACCCCGGCGCCAACAGCGTCGAGGAAGCCGCCAAGACCCTGATCGCAACCATCGGCGAGAAGATCGACGTGCGCCGCATGGCCGTCGTCCAGACTGACGGCGTGATCGGCAGCTATATCCATGGCGGCCGCATCGGCGTGCTGGTGGCGCTCAAGGGCGGCTCCGAGGATCTGGCCAAGGGCATCGCGATGCATGTCGCCGCGATGAACCCGGCGCATATCCGCGCCGAAGACGTACCGGCCGAATTCCTGGCCAAGGAAAAAGAGATCGCGCTGAGCCTGATGTCCGACAAGGAAAAGGCCAAGCCGGCCGATATCCTGGAGAAGATCATCGCCGGCAAGATCCACAAGATCGTGTCCGAAGTCACCCTGCTCGGCCAGCCGTACGTGCTCGACACCAACATGACGGTGGCCGACGCACTGAAGAAGGAAGGCGCCGACGTCGTGTCGGTGGCTCGTCTGGCGGTCGGCGAAGGCATCGAGAAGGTGGAAGAGGATTTCGCCGCCGAAGTGATGAAGCAGGCAGGCCTGGCGTAATAGTCATCCCTGACTGGAAGACCGGTCATCCTTGGCCGGACTGTTTTGCAAAGAACTATCCCTGACTGAAAGACCGGCCATCCTTTAGGTCGGTCTTTTCAGAAAGAGCAGTGCTTCCGAATAAAAAGCCGCGGGAAACCGCGGCTTTTTTGTGGCCGTCTGGCAGGGATCCAGTGTGAACAAAGTTTCCACCGATGGCACGAATGACTCCCTGCCGCTTGCGGCAGACAGTACAATGCGCCTGTTTTGCCCCACACAATCCGGAGAACCCATGAGCGACCAGCCCAAGTACCATCGCATCCTGCTCAAGCTCTCCGGTGAGGCACTCATGGGCGACGCCGACTACGGTATCGACCCGAAAGTGATCGGCCGGCTCGCCGACGAGATCATCGAGGTGCAGCGTACCGGCGTGCAGATCGGCATCGTGATCGGCGGCGGCAATATCTTCCGGGGCGCCGGGCTGGCCGCTGCCGGCATGGATCGGGTCACCGGCGACCACATGGGCATGCTGGCCACCGTGATGAATGCGCTGGCGATGCAGGATGCCATCGAGAAGCGTGGCGGCTTTGCACGCGTAACCAGTGCCATCCAGATCCATGACGTGGCCGAGGATTACATCCGCCGCCGTGCGATCCGCCATATCGAGAAGGGCCGCATCGTGCTGTTTGCCGCCGGTACCGGCAACCCGTTCTTCACCACCGATTCGGCCGCCGCGCTGCGCGCGGTGGAAATCGGCGCCGACCTGCTGCTGAAGGCGACCAAGGTCGATGGCGTGTATACCGCCGACCCGACCAAGAATCATGATGCCACCCGCTACGACCGGCTCGGCTATGACGACGTGATCGAGCGCAAGCTGGCCGTGATGGACACGGCCGCGATCGCGTTGTGCCGCGATCACCAGATGCCGCTGCGCATCTATGACATGACCGTACCGGGCAATCTGATGCGGATCATGCAAGGTGAGCCGATCGGCACCATGGTCGATGGCGGCTGAACCGGGACGCGCCAGGATGGGACTTTGCCACTGCTATAATCGAACGTTGCAGATTTACCGGGAAACGCCACATGCTCAATGACATCAAGACCGATGCCCAGACCCGCATGGGCAAGAGCATCGACTCGCTCAAGCACGACCTCACCCGTATTCGCACCGGTCGCGCCAGCACCGCGCTGGTGGATCACATCAAGGTGTCCTACTACGGCGCCGACATGCCGCTGACGCAGGTCGCCTCGGTGTCGCTGTCCGATGCGCGCACGATCATCATCACGCCGTGGGAAAAGACCATGGTGGCGCCGATCGAGAAGGCGCTGATGGCCTCCGACATCGGCATCACGCCGACCACCGCCGGCACCGTGATCCGCCTCAACATGCCTGCCCTCACCGAAGAACGCCGCAGGGAACTGGCCAAGCACGTCGGCCATGAAGGCGAGAACGCCAAGATCGCGATCCGCAACGTGCGCCGCGACGCCCTGCAGCAGGTCAAGGACCTGCTCAAGGAAAAGCTCATCACCGAGGACGACGAAAGCCGCGTCGACGACGAGATCCAGAAGCTTACCGATCGTGCGGTCAAGGACGTCGATGCTGTGGTGAAAGCCAAGGAAGAGGAGCTGATGGCGCTCTGACGAGGCCATCATCCTTCCTCACTCCATGACCAAGGCCAAGGCTTCGCAGGTTCCGCGCCATATCGCCATCGTGATGGACGGCAACGGTCGCTGGGCCAAGGCCCGTCACCGTCCGCGCAGCTTCGGCCACAACGCCGGCCGCAAGGCCGTGCGTGCGACCATCGAATCCTGTCTGCGCGAGGGCGTCCAGGCGCTGACCTTGTTCGCGTTCTCCAGCGAAAACTGGCAGCGCCCGAAGGACGAAGTGGGCGCCTTGATGACTCTGTTCGTACGGGCGCTGGACAAGGAAGTGGAAGAACTGCACGGCCACGGCGTGCGACTGCGCTTCATCGGCGATCTCGGCGCGTTCGACGAACCGTTGCGCGAGCGCATGCAGGCTGCGATGGCCCGAACCGCCGGCAACAGCAAGCTCCAGGTGAATATCGCGGTGAGCTACGGTGGCCGTTGGGACATCGTGCAGGCCGCCCGGCAGGCCGCCGCCGCGGTGGCGCGTGGCGAACTGCGCGTCGACGAAATCGACGAGTCCAGGCTGGGCGAATGGATGAGCCTTGCCGAACTGCCTCCGCTGGACCTGTTCATCCGCACCGGCGGCGAATGCCGCATCAGCAATTTCCTGTTGTGGCAAGCGGCGTACGCCGAGCTGTACTTTACCGAGACCTTGTGGCCCGATTTCGACCAGGCTTGCCTGCGCCAGGCCATCGAAGACTATGCCCGCCGCGAGCGCCGCTATGGCCGCACCGGCGAGCAGATCGCCACTGTTTCCTGAGGATTACCATGCTGCTTCAGCGCACCCTCACCGCCCTGGTGCTTGCACCGCTGGTGATCCTGATCATCCTGCTGTCGTCGAACGCCGTGTTTGCGGTGATCGTCTCGGCGGCGTTCCTGGCCGCCTTGTGGGAATGGAGCCAGCTCAGCGGCTTGAAGAGCCAGCCATGGCGCATCGGCCTGCTGCTCCTGGCAACGTGCGTATTTGCATGGCTGTGGTGGGCGCGCGCCACGGCACTGACGCCGCTGTTGCTGGCAGCGGGCGTGGCTTGGTGGCTGCTGGCCTGCCTGTGGCTGCGTCATTTCGCGTTCGCCGCCGCACCCACCCGCGAGAATCTGGCGCTGAAACTGCTGGCCGGCGGGTTCGTGATCGTCCCGACCTGGGTGGCATTCACCAGCATCCATGCCCATCAGCCGCACGGCCACTGGTGGACCTTGCTCGCGCTGGTGATCGTATGGGCATCCGACATCGGTGCGTATTTCAGCGGCCGCACGTTCGGCAAGCGCAAGCTGGCGCCGCAGATCAGCCCCGGCAAGACCTGGGCCGGCGCGTATGGTGCGATGGTGGCGGGTGTACTGGTCGCGCTGATCGGCAGTTGGCTGCTCGATGTGCGTGGTGTCCCGCTAATTGCCATCGGTTTGCTGGCGGCTGTCACGGTGGCCGTATCCATCGTCGGCGACCTGATCGAGAGCCTGATGAAGCGGCATGCCCAGGTGAAGGATTCGGGCAGCATCTTTCCCGGCCATGGCGGCCTGATGGATCGACTGGACAGCGTGTTCGCCGCGTTGCCGGTGTTCGCCGCCGGCCTGCTGTTGCTGCACATCTAGAGCCTGCATATGATCTCCACGCAGCTCGCGTTGTCTATGCAGGCTCTACGATGAACAACGTCGCCGTTCTCGGCGCCACCGGCTCGATTGGCGGCAGCACGCTCGATGTCATCGCGCGCCATCCGGATCGTTTTCGCGCCACCGTGCTGACCGCGCATAGCCAGGTCGAGGCGCTGGCCGCCCTGTGTGTACAACATCGGCCGCAGCTGGCCGTGATCGCCGACCCGGCCCTGGAGGCTGAACTGTCGCGCCGATTGGCCAACGCCGGCGTGCACTGCGCGGTGGCCAGTGGCCACGCCGCGCTGACCGCCGCAGCGGCCAGCAGCCTGTGCGACACCGTAGTAGCGGCGATTGTCGGTGCCGCGGGGCTGGATTCCACCTTGGCAGCCGCGCGCGCGGGCAAGCGCCTGCTGCTGGCCAACAAAGAGTCCATCGTGATGGCCGGCCCGCTGCTGCTGGACGCCGTAGCGGTTGGCGGCGGCGCGCTGATTCCGGTCGACTCCGAACACAATGCCATCTTCCAGTGCCTGCCCGGCGGACGACCGGACCTGCGCAAGAGCGGCGTGCGCCGGCTGATCCTGACCGCTTCCGGCGGTCCGTTCCGGGGCCGCACGCGGGCACAGTTGACCGACATCACGCCGGAACAGGCCTGCAAGCATCCGAACTGGGTGATGGGGCGCAAGATCTCGGTCGATTCGGCCACCTTGATGAACAAGGGTCTGGAAGTGATCGAGGCGCATCACCTGTTCGGTGCACCAGCCGAGTCGATCGACGTGGTGGTGCACCCGCAAAGCCTGATCCATTCGATGGTCGAGTACGACGACGGCTCGGTGCTGGCTCAGCTCGGCAATCCGGACATGCGCACCGCGATCGCCCATGCGCTGGCGTGGCCGGAGCGGGTCGAAGCCGGAGTGCCGCCGCTGAATCTGGCCGCTTGCGCTCCGCTGCAGTTCGAGCCGCCGGACCTGGCCACCTTCCGTTGCCTGGCCCTGGCGTTTCAGGCCTTGCGCGCCGGCGGCGACGCGCCGGCCGTGCTGAACGCCGCCAACGAGGTCGCGGTGGAGGCGTTCCTGGCTGGCGCGCTGCCTTTCCTGTCGATAGCCGACGTGGTCGAGGCGGTACTTGAGGAACTGCCGGCGCAAGCCGTGGTCGATGTTCAGACCCTGAGTGAACGCGACCGTATCGCCCGTGAAGCGGCCCGTCGCGTTCTGCGCAATGCTTGCTGATATTCTTGCTTCGATGACTTTCCCGTACGGTACTTGATGACTCCCTTCTTCGGCTCGGCGTTCTGGTTGCTGGTCACGCTTGGCGTGCTGGTCACTTTTCATGAATTCGGCCACTACTGGGTCGCACGCCGCTGTGGCGTCAAGGTGCTGCGCTTCTCGATCGGTTTCGGCAGCGCGATCTGGAAGCGGATGGGCCGCGACGGCACCGAGTACCAGATCGCCGCGATCCCGCTGGGCGGCTACGTCAAGATGCTCGACGCGCGCGAGGGTGAGGTCGATCCTGCCTTGCGCGATCAGGAATTCACCGGCAAGTCGGTATGGAAACGCATCGCCATCGTCGCTGCCGGCCCGGGTTTCAATCTGATCTTCACCGTCGCCGCGTTCTGGCTGATGTTCATGCTCGGCCGACCGGACGTGGCGCCCATCGTGACGGCCGCACCGCAGAGCATGGCCGCGGAGGCCGGTATCCGGACCGGTGATCGCATTCTCAGCATCGATGGTCGGACGGTGGACACGTTCACCGACGCGATGGACGCGGTGGTCAATTCGCTGCTGGGGCGGGCACCGCTGCCGCTCATTGTACGGGGCAACGATGGTCGCTCGCGACAACTGGTGCTGCCGCTGGACCAGCTGCCTGCCGGCCAGCCCGTCGATCAGTACCTGAAGAAACTCGGTCTGGATATGGCGCCATCGCCGGCCATCGCGGCAACCGTCCTTCCGGGCAAACCGGCAGCGCTAGCCGGCATGCAGGGCGGCGACCGCATCGTGTCGGTCAATGATCAGCCAGTAGCCGACTACTCCGTCTTCCAGAAACTGGTGCCCGCCGAAGCCGCCAAATCGCCTCACCTGAAGCTTGCCATCGAGCGCAATGGCAAGCCGATGCTGCTGACCGTCGATGCGCGACGGGAATCCCTGGGAGGCCAGCCCGTCAACTGGATGATCGGCGTCAACGGCCCCAGGCCCGAACTGGTCACCTTGCGCTATGGTCCGGTCAAGGCATTCGGCGCCTCGTTGCAGGCTACCTGGCGCAATGCCGCGCAGACCTTCAACCTGATCGGAAAGATGGTCAGCGGACAGGCCTCCACCAACAATCTGTCCGGCGTCATCGGCATAGCCACGGTGGCCAATCAGTCCGCGAACATGGGGCTGTCCTGGTTCCTCAGTTTCCTGGCTTTGATGTCGCTGAGCCTGGCTATCCTCAATCTGCTGCCGATCCCGGTCCTGGATGGCGGGCACCTACTGTATTATCTTGTGGAGTTGATCAAGGGCAGTCCGGTCAGCGAGCAGACGATGATCGTCGGCCAGTACATCGGCCTGGCGTTGCTGTTCACCCTGATGGGGCTGGCGTTCTACAACGATATCCATCGCATGCTGCTGTCGTGACACCCATGACCGGTGACCGCAGCATGTCGACGACACGCCAGCCCGCGCCAGCCGCAATACGGCGCGGCGGCGTGTCAAGCAATGCATTCCACCGGTGGAATGCGGACTCTCTTTCGAGGCAGGGCTCGTCCCTGCCTCATGCGTTGATCGGGGCGGCCGCGCTGGCCGCTCCATCGAAATAACCCAACGGAACCGACGATGAAGCGTATCGCCGCGCTGATCCTGCTTGCCTCCCTCTCCGCCAATGCGTTTGCGTTCGACCCGTTCGTGGTGTCGGACATACGCATCGACGGCCTCAGCCGCATCTCCGCCGGTACCGTCTACAACTACCTGCCGGTAAACAAGGGCGACCGGCTGACCAGCGACGAGGCCCAGCGGGCGATTCGTGCGCTGTACCAGACCAAGTTCTTCAGCGACGTGGAATTCGACCGCGACGGCGACATCCTGGTGATCAAGGTGGTCGAAAGACCGTCGATCGCCAAGTTGACCCTGCGCGGCAACAAGGACATCAAGACCGAAGACCTCACCAAGGGCCTGAAGGAAATCGGCCTCAGCGAAGGCGAGACCTTCGACCGGCTGGCACTGGACAACGTGCAGCAGGAACTGATCCGCCAGTATTACAACCGCGGCAAGTACAACGTGTCGGTGGTTCCGCACGTGACCCGGCTGGACCGCAATCGCGTTGCCGTCGAGATCGAGATCCGCGAAGGCAAGGCAGCCAAGATCAAAGAACTGAACATCATCGGCAACCACGCGTTCGCCGACAAGCAGATACGCGACGGTTTCGAATCCAATACCACCAACTGGATGTCGTGGTATTCGAAGGACGACCAGTACTCGCGTGAAAAACTTTCCGGCGATCTGGAAAAGCTGCAGTCGTATTACATGGACCGCGGCTACGCTGATTTCGGCGTCGACTCCACGCAGGTGGCGATCGCCCCGGACAAGCGCGCGATGTACATCGACGCGAGCGTCAAGGAAGGCGAAATCTACAAGGTTTCCGACGTCAAGCTGCTCGGCGAACTGATCCTGCCGGAGGCGACCATGCGCCAGCTGGTCTTCATCAAGCCAGGCGAAACCTTCAACCGCGGCGCGATCGAGGCAAGCACGAAGGCGATCAAGGCCGTGCTTGCCAATATCGGCTACGCCTATGCCAAGGTCACCCCGGTCCCGAAGCTGGACAAGGAAAAGCGTACCGTCGACCTGACTCTGTACGTCGAACCGGGCCAGCGCGTCTATGTGCGCCGCGTGGTGTTCGCTGGCAATACGCGCACCGAAGACAATGTGCTGCGCCGCGAGATGCGCCAGCTCGAAGGTTCCTGGTATTCGCAGGCGGCGCTCGATCGTTCCAAGATCCGCCTGCAGCGGCTCGGTTACTTCAAGAAGGTCGATATCGACAAGAAACTGGTCGCGGGCACGCAGGACCAGGTCGATGTCAGCGTCAAGGTCGAGGAACAATCCGCCGGCAGCATGCAGTTCGGTATCGGCTACTCGCAGTACTCCGGCATCATCCTGAACGCCTCGGTATCGCAGAACAACCTGTTCGGCACCGGCGACAGCTTCTCGGTCAGTGGCCAGCGCAGCAGCTATCAAACCAGCATCGGCGTCAATTACTACAACCCGTATCTGACCGATAGCGGCATCGGTATCGGCTACAACGCCGCCTATTCGAAGACCGACTACGGCAATACCGATTTCGCGAACTACTCCACCAGCGCCAAGAGCTTCTCCAGCTTTCTCGGGATTCCGATCACCGAAACCGACAGCGTGCGCCTGGGCCTCGGCATCAGCACCAACAAGATCAATCTGTTCCAGGGTTACAGCCCCGCGGTACTGATCGATTACCAGAACGAGATCGGCAACAAGACCATCCACTCATGGACCGGTACCGTCGGCTGGAATCACGATACCCGCAACGGCTACTGGGCACCGACCCGCGGCGGCCTGATCTCCGCCTCCACCGACGTCGCCCTGCCCGGTTCGACCGTGCAGTTCTGGAAGCTGTCCACCGAGATCAACCACTACTGGCCGATCGGCAAGGGTTTCGTGCTGTACCTGGATGGCCAGGTCGGCTACGGCAAGACCTATGGCAGCAATGGCATCAGCGATACGGCTTTCGATGCTTTGAAAGCCAGCAGCGCAGCGCAGAATCCCGCTCACGTTCTGACGGACATGCGCCAGGACTTCCCGTTCTGGCAGAACTTCTACGCCGGCGGCGTACGTGACGTACGCGGTTTCCAGGACAACACGCTGGGTCCGCGCATCTGCATCGACGGCAGCACGCCGGACAAAACCGGCAACTGCAGCGCAGGCTATTACGCACAACCGATCGGTGGCGCATTCAAGGTGCTCGGCACCGCCGAGTTGTACATACCGATCCCCGGCCTGAAAGATGTCAACACCGCGCGCGTATCGTGGTTTGTGGATGTCGGCAACGCTTACAAGGATTACAAGAATTTCAGCGCGAGCACGTTGCGTGCATCGACCGGCGTATCGCTGCACTGGCAGGCACCGATCGGTCCGCTGATCATCAGTTTTGCCATGCCCTTCCGTACACAGGCCGATGACGGCCACTACGAGGAGCGGATCCAGTTCACGTTCGGCAGCCAGTTCTGATCTGAGCCGGAAATCAGGAACCCCGGAAAGCGCGGCCATGCCGCGCTTTCTTCTTTCTTGCCGGCGCGCTGCACGCCGCGGCGTCACCCCCTACAATGGCGGGCAGGTTCCGGAGCAAGCATGAGCGCGATCAACCACACAGTGGCCGCACTGGCCGAGCGATTCGAGCTGACGTTCAAGGGCGACGGCGCGCGCGTCATCGATGGCGTCGGCACGCTGGCCGGCGCCGGACCCAGCCAGCTGAGTTTTCTCTCCAACAGCAAGTACACCACTCAGCTGGCCGCGACTTGCGCCGGCGTGGTGGTATTGCGCGAAGAAAACCTCCCTGACTGTCAGACCTCGGCTCTGATCGCCAAGGATCCGTACGTTGCCTACGCGCGGATCGCGGCGCTGTTCGAACGGCTGCCGGCAGCACCGCCGGGCATCCACCCCACTGCCGTGGTCGCCTCCAGTGCGCGGATCAGCGGCAGCGCCAGCATCGGTCCCTGCTGCGTGATTGAGGACGGTGCCGTGATCGAGGACGGTGTGATCCTTGGCCCGCATTGCATCATCGGTGAACACTGCACCGTGGGTGCGCAATCGCGGCTGGTAGCCCGGGTCACCCTGGTCACCCGGGTCACGCTGGGCAGGCGCGTGCTGGTGCATCCCGGCGCGGTGATCGGTTCGGACGGCTTCGGCCTAGCGTTCGATTCGGATCACGGCCGCTGGATCAAGCTGCCGCAGCTCGGCGGTGTGCGCATCGGTGACGACTGCGAGATCGGCGCAAACACCACGATCGACCGCGGTGCGCTGGACGACACCGTGCTGGAAGAAGACGTGCGACTGGACAACCAGATCCAGATCGCCCACAACGTGTACGTCGGTGCACATACCGCGATGGCCGGTTGCGCCGCGGTCGCCGGCAGCGCGAAGATCGGTCGTTATTGCATGATCGGCGGCAACGCCGGCGTGCTTGGCCATCTGGAACTGGCCGACCGGGTTACCATTACCGCCAAGAGCCTGGTCACGCATTCGATTCGCGAGGCCGGCGAATATTCTTCCGGCGTGCCACTGCAGGACAACCGCCAATGGCGCAAGAACGCGGCGCGCTTCAAACATCTGGATGAGTACGCGCGCCGGTTGTCGGCGCTGGAGAAGGACAGCAACAATGAGTGAAAAAAATTCGCACCTGTCGGTACCGATCAATGTCGAGCAGATCCAGGCACTGCTGCCGCATCGCTACCCGTTCCTGCTGGTGGATCGCGTCATCGAGATCGTACCCAATGTCAGCGTGGTCGCGATCAAGAACGCCACCATCAACGAGCCGTTCTTCCAGGGCCACTTTCCCGGCCACCCGGTGATGCCCGGTGTGCTGATCGTCGAGGCGATGGCGCAGACCGCCGGGCTGCTGACCCAGATCAGCCGCCACCTTAATGGCGACAAGGGCAGCCCGCTGTTCTATCTGGTCAAGATCGACAATGCGCGTTTCAGCGCGCCGGTGGTTCCCGGCGACCAGTTGCGCCTGGAGGTCGCGCAGAAGCGCCTGGTGCGCGGCATGGGCCTGTTCGTGGCGCGGACGCTGGTCGACGGCAAGGAAGTGGCAAGCTGCGAACTGATGTGCGCGGCGAGGGCTGAGAAGTGATTCATCCCACCGCGCTGATCGATCCCTCCGCCGTCATCGGCGTCAACGTCAGCATCGGCGCCTACAGCGTGATCGGTGCCGAAGTGGAAATCGGCGATGGCACGGTGATCGGCCCGCATGTGGTGATCGAGGGTCCGACCAAGATAGGCCGCGACAATCGCATTACCCAGTTCGCCTCGCTCGGTGGCGCCCCGCAAGACAAGAAATTTGCCGGCGAGCGTACCGAGCTGGTGATCGGCGACCGCAACCTGATTCGCGAATTTGCCACCATCAATCGCGGCACCGGTGACGGCGGCGGCACCACCCGCATCGGCAATGACAACTGGGTACTCGCCTACGTCCATGTGGCGCACGACTGCCAGATCGGCAACAACGTGGTGTTCTCCAACTACGCGGCACTGGCCGGGCATGTGTCGATCGGTGATTGGACGATTCTTTCCGGCTATTCCGGCGTGCACCAGTTCTGCAAGGTCGGTGCGCACGCATTCATTGGCATGGGCTGCCTCGTCGGCCACGATGTGCCGCCGTTCGTGATGATGGCGAACGAGCAGCAGGGTCGCCCCCGCGGCATCAACAGCGAAGGCCTGAAGCGCCGTGGCTTCGACGCGAACCGCATCGCGGCGATCAAGCGCGCCTACCGCACCTTGTACATGGCCGGCTTGTCGCTGCCCGAGGCACGCGAAAAGCTGGTCGAACAGGCACAGCAGAGCGCCGACGTGCGGGCCATGCTCGATTTTCTCGACCATAGCGAACGGGCGCTCGCCCGATAAGCGTGAAACGCTTATCGGGAAATCAAGCACGCGTTCTTGCTCTGACTTTGACTTAGGCCGGAGGCGTCGACATGCAGATCATCGAAGCCCCTCTCCTCATCGCCATCCTCGCCGGCGAAGACTCCGGCGACCAGCTCGGCGCCGACCTCGTGATCGCGCTGCGTCAACGTTATCCGCAGGCGCGATTCGTCGGCATCGGCGGTGCGCGCATGCAGGCGCAGGGCTTCGAGTCCTGGTACGACATCCGCGAACTTTCGCTGTTCGGCTTCAGCGAAGTGATCAGCCATCTGCCGCGACTGCTGCGCTTGCGCAAGGCACTCGTTGCGCGCCTGCTGCAGGCCAGGCCCGCCGTGGTGATCGGCATCGACGCCCCCGATTTCAATCTCGGCGTGGAGCAACGGCTGAAACAGGCGGGCCTGTTGACCGTGCACTACGTGAGCCCGTCGGTCTGGGCCTGGCGCGAAAAACGCGCCGAGAAAATCGGTCGCAGCGCCCATCGCGTGCTGTGCCTGTTTCCGATGGAACCGGCGATCTACGCGAAGCACGGCATCGACGCCCGCTTCGTCGGCCACCCGCTGGCCGATCGTTTCGCACTGGTGTCCGATCGCATCGGCGCACGCGACTTTTTGCAGCTGCCGCAGACCGCTCCCGTGCTGGCCGTGTTGCCGGGCAGTCGGCCGTCCGAGGTCGCACGACTCGGCCGGATTTTCATCGACGCCGCCAACCGGGTCGCCGCCGCGTTGCCGGGGCTGCGCATCGTGATTCCCGCCGCCAATCCACAAGTACACGCTAGGCTGAAGGAACTGCTGGGCAACCGACCGCACGATGAAGCGGCGCCTTTGCTGCTGGACGGCCACGCGCATGAGGCCATGCTGGCCGCCGATGTGGTGCTGCTGGCCTCCGGCACCGCCACGCTGGAGGCGATGCTGGCCAAGCGGCCGATGGTCGTCGGCTACCGAGTCGCGCCGATGAGCTACCGCATCGCCCGCGCCATGAAGATGTTGAAGACCGATGTCTACGCGCTGCCCAATATCCTGGCGCGCGCAACCGGCATAGGCGATCGGCTGGTACCCGAACTGATGCAGGACGACTGCACGGTGGAAAACCTGGCCGGCGCCACCCTCGCGCTGTTCCGCGACAGCGAGCGGCGCGGCGCCATCGTCGCCGCGTTCGAGCAGCTGCATCAGGCCTTGCGCGGCGGGCTGGAAGGTCATGCGGGAGATCGCGCAGCCGCCGCCATTGCCGATTTGATCAGCGAGAACCACGCCGATGGGTAAGCTTTCCGCGAGCGCCAATCCATCGCCTCCATCCTCCTTCGCCCGCAAGGAGAATCTCTTCGGTCGCCAGCAGGGAGAGGAGCCGGCAAAAAGGTTTTTCATCGCCGGGGTGGACGAGGCCGGCCGCGGACCGCTGGCCGGTCCCTTGGCGGTAGCGGCCGTCATTCTCGATCCCGACCGCCCTATCGCCGGTCTCGACGATTCCAAGAAACTAAGCGAGGCCAAACGCGAAGCGTTGTACCCGCAGATCATCGAGCGCGCGGTGGCCTATTGCATCGTGTTGATCGAACGGGACGAGATCGACCGCGTGAACATCTTCCAGGCCACCATGGCCGGCATGACCCGTGCGGTAGCCGGCCTCACACCGGCGGCCCACGAAGCCATGATCGACGGCAACATGCTGCCGAAGGACCTGCCCTGCCGCGGCCGCGCGATTGTCGGCGGCGATGCGCTGGAGCCTGCGATCAGCGCCGCCTCGATCCTGGCCAAGGTCAGTCGGGATCGACTGATGGTGGCGCTCGATGCCATCCATCCCGGCTACGGCTTCGCCAACCACAAAGGCTATTCGACCCCGGCGCATCTGACCGCGCTGCGGCAACTCGGGCCGTGCGCACAGCATCGCCAGAGCTTTGCGCCGGTGCGCCTGCTGCTGGATCAGGCGAGATTGTTCTGATCAGCCGGCCTGTCGCGCCGCGAAATGAGATCAATCCATCTAGCCCATTCGTCTATGCAACTATTTCCTGCGCAAGCGCATCACTCCCTATAGGAATCCCGCATGCATGGACGCACCAGCAAGACCGGCCTGCCTAAGGGACCCGCCGACCAGCTGTCATCAGCGTGGCCATCGGCGCCCTCGCAGACCGCAGGAGTCGCGCCATGATGCTTCCGAACAACCCCGAATCCGTACTACTGAAACCGGCGGCCACGCCTGTGTCGCCATCGGTCGACCCCGCGTCCGCCAATATCGAAGACAGCCGCCAGGAACACGCTGACTACAACCTCCATAAGCTGGCAGTGCCCAGCCTTGGGCACTATGTCATTCATGACGACGAGGACGAACGCTTTCACGTGAGCTGATCGGCTCAGCCGCCCCGGGCCATGTCGATACGCCTGCTCCGAACCAGGGCCCGGGCCGTTGCTTTCGCCATCCGGCAGGTGTTGCTACTCTGGCTAAACCGGCCAGGGGGCCAGCCAGGGGATGGATGACATGCGCAGGATTGGCGTCGTGCTACTAGGGCTGATGCTCTGCTTCTCCGCCAGGGCAGAAATCCAGCCGGGCGAAACTCCGCCAGACGCATTGGGTACCACACAGCATGGAGAGGTAGTGAGTGTCTCCTCCTTGCATGGCAAGGTTGTGGTGATCAGTTTCTGGGCTACCTGGTGCGGCTACTGCATGAAGGAGATGCCCGTACTGGCGAACTTGCAATCGCTGGCTACCGAACGAAACCTGCCCCTGCAGGTTGTATCCATCAATTCCCGGGAAAGCCGCGATGTCTTTGTGCGCAGCTCCCGCGCGCTGAGAAAGAGCCTGCCAGGGTTGCTTATCACCTGGGATAGTGATGGTGCGATTGGCAAGCCCTATGATGCCGACAAGGCCATTCCGGTCATGGTGATGCTGCATCGCGATGGCACCGTGGCACACGTCCACGTTGGCTACGGCGAGGACATGCTGGACAGCCTGGTGGCCGAAATCAACGCCTTGCTCGCCGAGCCCGCATCGTCCCCTGCCGTCGCCGGCATCCACTGATCGCTGCGACACCGGGATCACCCGATTGCAGGTGGATTGCAGGCGCTGCCGGGCTTCGCGCAAACCGTACAGAAGTCAATCTTGCCGCTGGACAGAGCGCCGGTTAGCCTGCGTGGACTCACCGCTCAAATCTGCATGACCGTCCGCTATACCCACCTGCACCTGCACAGCGAATACTCGCTGGTCGATTCGACCATCCGCATCAAGGCGCTGGTCGCGGCCTGCGTGCGCGACGGCATCCCGGCGGTGGCGCTGACCGACGAATGCAACATGTTCGCGCTGGTGAAGTTCTACAAGGCATGCAACGCGGCCGGTATCAAGCCGATCGGCGGTTGCGACCTGTGGATCAGTGCGCCGGACGATCCGCGCCCGTGGCGGCTCACCTTGCTGTGCCAGAACCACGCGGGCTATCTCAACCTGTCGCGACTGGTTTCACGGGCATGGCAGGAAGGACAGCACGGTGGTCGCGCCCTGGTCGAAGCTGGCTGGCTGAGTGCCGACGCCAGCGGCGGCCTGATCGCCCTGCTGGGGCGCGACAGCGAGGTCGGCCGCATCGCAGTCAACCAGGGTATCGAGGCAGCGCTGGCGAAGTTGCGCCCTTTGGTCCGACTGTTCCCCGAACGGCTGTATCTGGAGCTGACCCGCTGCGGCCGCGACGGCGAGGAGAACTGGAATGCCGTCGCGCTGGCCCTCGCCGCCGAACTCGGCCTGCCGGTACTCGCCAGCAACGACGTACGCTTCCTGACGCAGGACGACTACGGCGCGCACGAGGCGCGCGTGTGCATCAACCAGGGCCGCGTGCTGGCCGATCCGAAACGTCCGCGCGACTATAGCGATCAGCAATACCTGAAAACGCCCGAGGAGATGGCCGCGCTGTTCGCCGACCTTCCCGAAGCACTGGAAAACACGGTCGAGCTGGCCAGGCGCTGCACGCTGGAACTGGAGTTCGGCAAGTACTACCTGCCCGATTTTCCGGTGCCCGAAGGCTACGATCTCGACAGCTACATCCGCGAACTGTCGCGGCACGGTCTGAAGGAGCGCCTCGCCCTGGCGCCGCTCGCCGCCGGGTATACGCTGGCCGATTACGAGGCGCGGCTGGAACGCGAGCTCGACGTCATCATCAAGATGGGCTTCCCCGGCTACTTCCTGATCGTCTCGGACTTCATCCGCTGGGGCAAGGACAACGGCATTCCGGTCGGCCCCGGTCGTGGCTCGGGCGCCGGCTCGCTGGTGGCCTGGGCGCTGAAGATCACCGATCTCGATCCATTGCAGTTCAACCTGCTGTTCGAACGCTTCCTCAATCCGGAACGCGTGTCGATGCCCGACTTCGACATCGACTTCTGCATGGACCGCCGCGACGAGGTGATCGACTACGTGTCGCGCAAGTACGGCCGCGACCGCGTCAGCCAGATCATCACCTACGGCTCGATGGCGGCCAAGGCGGTGCTGCGCGACTCCGGCCGCGTGCTCAGCATGGGTTATAGCCAGGTCGACAAGCTGGCCAAGCTGATCCCGCCGCGGCCGCTCGATCTCACCCTGTCCGACGCACTCGGCCGATCGGAGAAATCGAAGAAGGAGACCGACCGCGTCGTCAAGGAGTTCTGCGAGGCCTATGAGCACGATGAAGATGCCCGTGCACTGATCGACCTGGCACTGAAACTGGAAAACCTCACCCGCAACGCCGGCAAGCACGCCGGTGGCGTGGTGATCGCGCCGACCCCGCTGACCGACTTCGCGCCGCTGTACTGCGAAGCGGGCGGCGGCGGCGTGGTGACCCAGTACGACAAGGACGACGTGGAAGCGGTCGGCCTGGTCAAGTTCGACTTTCTCGGCCTGCGCACGCTGACCATCATCGACTGGGCAGTGAAAGCGATCAATGCGCGCCGCGCGAGAACCGGCGAAGCGCCGCTGGATATCGCGCAACTGCCGCTGGACGATCCGAAACCATACGGGCTGCTGAAGAAGGCGCAGACCGTCGCCGTGTTCCAGCTCGAATCCTCCGGCATGCAGCGCATGCTGAAGGACGCCAAGCCCGACCGCTTCGAGGACATCATCGCGCTGGTGGCGCTGTATCGTCCCGGCCCGATGGACCTGATTCCCAGCTTCATCGCGCGCAAGCATGGCCGCGAGGATGTGGAATATCCCGACCCGCGCGTCGAACCGATCCTGCAAGAGACCTACGGCATCATGGTCTACCAGGAGCAGGTGATGCAGATGGCGCAGATCGTCGGCGGCTACTCGCTCGGCGGCGCGGATCTGCTGCGCCGCGCGATGGGCAAGAAAGACGTCGAGAAGATGGCGAAGGAGCGCGCCAAGTTCCGCGAAGGCGCCGCGAAGGACGGCCTGGCCGGCGACAAGGCCGATACCATCTTCGACTTGATGGAAAAATTCGCCGGCTACGGTTTCAACAAGTCGCACGCCGCCGCGTATGCGCTGGTCTCCTACCAGACCGCCTGGCTGAAGGCGCATTACCCCGCCGAGTTCATGGCCGCGACGATCTCCTCGGACATGGACAACACCGACAAGGCGGTGACCTTCCTCGACGAATCGCGCGCGCTCGGCATCACCGTGCAGCCGCCGGATGTCAACGCGTCTGAATACATGTTCGTCGCGGTCGAGCCGGACGCTTTATCCGGTGCCTCGCGCCAAGGCGCTCACACGATCCAGTACGGACTCGGTGCGATCAAAGGTGTCGGCCAGGGTGCGTGCGAGGCGATCGCCGCCGAACGCAGCCATGGCCGCTACACCGACCTGGCCGACTTCTGCCGCCGGGTCGATCCGACCAAGCTCAACCGCCGCGTGCTGGAGGCACTGATTCTTTCTGGCGCGCTGGATGCGCTGGCGCCGAACCGCGCCAGCCTGATGCTGCAGCTGCCCGACGCGATCAAGGCTGCCGAGCAGCACCTGCGCGACAAGCAATCCGGCCAGAACGACATGTTCGGTGCGGCAACGGATGCCCTGACGCCGGTCGTGCACATCAACCTGCCGACCGTGCCGGAATGGCCGCTGGAGCAGAAGCTGCAAGGCGAGCGCGACACGCTGGGGCATTATCTGTCCGGCCATCCGACCGATCCGTGGAAGGAAGAGCTGGCCCAGTTGTCCACCTGCCCCCTGGGCGAGATTGGCGACCGCTACCAGCCGCCGAAGCCGCGCAAGAACGATGACGGCGACAACAATCGTTTCCGCCGCGGGCCGGACACGCCCTGGACCGTCGCCGGCATGGTCACTGCCGTGCGAAAACGCGGCGATAGCGATGCGTTCGTGCGGCTGGAAGACGGCAGCGGCATCATCGAGGTGAGTTTCTTCGGCGAGCTTTATCAGCAGGTCGCGCCACTGCTCACCCGCGATCAGATGCTGATCGTCGACGGCGGCCTGCGCATCGACGACTTCTCCGGCGGCGGCTTCCAGCTGCGCGCACGCAACGCCTGTTCACTGGCCGACGCTTGCCGCAGGCATGCCCGACTGCTGCAGCTGAAATTGAACGGCGTCGGCCCCGACTTCATCGCCCAGCTGCAACATGTGCTGGCCGGCTACCGTGGCGGCCGCGCCAGCGTGATGCTGCACGGCTACCGCAACCGCAACGCCCAAGCCGACATCGAACTCGGCGAAGCATGGCGCGTCGACGCCGTCCCCGACCTGCTGCGCGCCGTGCGCGCGCTGCCCGGCGTGCAGGCGACCCGCCTGCGTATCGTCAAGCAGCAGGATTGAGCCAGTTACATAACCTGTGGGAGCGGCTTCAGCCGCGATGCTTTTCGATCTTTTGGCCGGGCTACAGCAAAAGCATCGCGGCTGAAGCCGCTCCCACAGTGCATCTACGATTTGCCTCTGCGCTCCAGCATCGCCTTCAGGTCGGCAAAGGGATTGCCGGTAGCCGGCGGCGCATCCTCGACTTCCATCACGCCACCGCGCACGTGGTCGATATGACGGGAGTGCTCGTTGTCGTGGCAGTACACGCACAGCAGCTCCCAATTGCTGCCATCGGGCGGATTGAAGTCGTGATCGTGGTTGCGGTGGTGCACGGTCAGTTCCTGCAGGTTCGCACGGGTGAACTCGCGCGCGCAGCGGCCGCATACCCACGGATACATCTTCAGCGCGCGCTCGCGGTAGCCCAGTTCGCGCTGTTCGGCGTTGCGGCGCGCCTCGGCCACGATGCGGTCGAGCTTGGCGTTGTCGATGGGTGGCTTGATCGGCATGGTCGGACGGGTTCATGCAATACGGAATGGGTGGACGATAACGCAATCGGGCATGGCATGGCGGGCATCTGTCGAACCCGTCACAGCCATACGGCGGCGTTCTCGCGTTTTCCCGGGGGACGGTATACTGAGCCGCTCTGTGCCACGAAATGCAACGAATGAACCCAAACTTCCTCGATTTCGAACAACCGATCGCCGAACTGGAAGCGAAGATCGAAGAACTTCGCCATGCCAGCAGTGGCCAGGCGTTCAACATCGACGAGGAAGTCGGCCGTCTGCGCGAGAAGCTGAAGATCAAGACGGCCGACATCTTCCGCAACCTCAACTCCTGGCAGACCACCCAGCTATCGCGCCATCCGGCCCGGCCGTACACGCTCGACTACATCGGCGTGATCTGCGAGGAATTCCACGAACTGGCCGGCGACCGCATGTACGCGGACGACGCCGCCATCGTGGGCGGCATCGGCCGCATCAACGGCCGACCGGTGATGATCATCGGCCACCAGAAGGGCCGCGACACCAAGACCAAGGTGCGCCGCAACTTCGGCATGCCGCGCCCCGAGGGCTACCGCAAGGCGCTGCGCCTGATGAAAATGGCCGAGCGCTTCGGCCTGCCGCTGCTGACTCTGATCGATACGCCCGGAGCCTACCCTGGCGTCGGCGCCGAGGAGCGCGGCCAGAGCGAGGCGATCGCGCGCAATCTGCTGGAAATGGCCGAACTGAGGGTGCCGATCGTGTGCACCGTGATCGGTGAAGGCGGTTCCGGTGGCGCACTGGCGATCGGCGTCGGCGACCGCACCTTGATGCTGCAGTACTCGACCTACTCGGTGATCTCGCCGGAAGGCTGTGCCTCGATCCTGTGGAAGAGCCCGGACAAGGTGAAGGACGCCGCGGAAGCGCTCGGCATGACCGCTCCGCGCCTGCGGGAACTGGGCCTGATCGACAAGCTGGTACGCGAACCGCTCGGTGGCGCCCATCGCAATCCGCGCTCGATGGCGATACGCCTGAAAGCGGTGCTGCTGAACCAGCTCGACGAACTGGAAGCAATGCCGCTGCCCGACCTGCTCGAACAACGCTACAAGCGCCTGCGCAGCTACGGCGCGTATCAGGAATAAGTCCGGGGCAGTCTCCTGAATTGCGGGTCCGGGTACGTCCAAGGTGAACCCTTTCGATACCGGAGCGATTCGATAGCACGGTTTTAACGCGAAGCACACCGCCGCTTACAGCGCCGGGTCTAGACGTTCGCCATCCGTTGCGTAACAACGGTGATCCCCCAAGGGCCATAGCGAACGCGCGAAAGATTCCAGTCAGGCATGTGTCTGTCGAGCATGTCGCCGCGCGGATCGCCAGGGGGAGCCTTTGGGGCCTGCTTGCCACGGCTTTGACCCGAGTGGAGGGCTCCCCATGACGCACTTTTCGCCACGAACAACGATGCCGAAACACCTGTTGATCGCGCTTGCTATTGCCGCCGCGATCGGTGGCATTTTCTCCCCAGCCGCATTCGCCGGTATGGAGGGGCACCGCAATATCCTCATTGCCGATCAGTTCAACAACCGCGTCATCGAAATCGACCGCGACACTCACCGTGTGCTGTGGCACTTCGGCAACGGCTCCGACCTGCCGGGGCCCAAAAGCATCGTGGGCGTGAACGACGCCGAACGTTTTGGCGTGTTCACGCTGATCGCGGGCACCGGCATCCCCCCCAGCAATCCGGCCCTTCCAGGCTGCGCCGATCCGGTCAACGGCTGCCCCGACAACCGCGTGCTGATCGTTGGCCGCAACGGTGACATCATTTGGCAGTACGGCAAGGGAGGCATCACGGGGTCGGGTCCGAACGAACTGAACACCCCGGTGCATTCCCTGTTCCTGACCAGCTTTCCGCATCATCCCGGAGCGCATGTGCTGATCACCGACCAGGGCAATCAACGCGTCATCCTGGTCAATCTGGCACACAAGATCGTCTGGCAATACGGCATGACCGGCGTGGCCGGCAACGGCCCGAACCAGCTCAGCAATCCGAACAGCGCGGAAGTGCTGAAAAACGGCCACATCCTGATTGCGGATGAAAGCAACGATCGGGTCATCGAGATCACCCCCAACCTGCAGATCGTCAAGCAATTCACCGCCATGGGGACCGTGAGCGGCGCCGCCTTCGCCAGCCGGCTGGACAACGGCGATACGCTGATCACCGACTCCAACAACAGCCGCATCGTCGAAGTCGGCGGCAACGACCATGTCGTCTGGCAGTACTTCACCAACACCGACCCGGGCAGCAACACCACGCCGCTGCCAACGCGGGCATTGCGATTGCGCAATGGCGATACGCTGATCAGCGATCAATTCAATCAACGTGTCATCGAGGTCGCGCCGAACGGGAAGATCGTGTTCCAGCAGGGCGCGCTCAACATGCCCGGTGCAGGTTTCAACCAGCTCAACGGACCTTATGACGCCAAGGTGATAGGCGACTTTACCGGCATCACGCCACCTTATGGCTTCGACGGCGATACAGACACCCATTGAAGCCCGGTGTGATTCCGATCATCGACAGTCAAGCCCCGGCCCATGGCCGGGGCTTCGCTTTCATTGACCTTATCCTTCCCGTGGCTGACGCCTGCAATGCGCGTGTGCATCGTCGACGCAGCAAGGCGCTACCATCCATGCCATCACTTGCTGCTGCGGGAGTTCCGCCATGGCCCACGACACCACCAAGCTCGCCGTATTGATCGACGCCGACAATGCACGGCCGGCGATCGTCGAGGGCCTGCTTGCGGAGATCGCCAAATACGGCACCGCGCACGTCAAGCGCATCTACGGCGACTGGACCAAGCCCGACCTCAACGGCTGGAAGGAAGTGCTGCTGCGCCATTCGATCCAGCCGATCCAGCAGTTCCGCTACACCGTCGGCAAGAACGCCACCGACTCGGCGATGATCATCGACGCGATGGACCTGCTCTACGCCGAGCGCTTCGACGGCTTCTGCATCGTCTCCAGCGACAGTGATTTCACCCGGCTCGCCTCGCGCATCCGCGAATCCGGCCGTATCGTCTACGGCTTCGGCGAGAAGAAGACACCCGAGCCGTTCCGCACCGCCTGCGACAAATTCATCTATACCGAAGTGCTCGCCGGCTCGACCACGGCCACCGCCGAAGCCGCACCGAAACAGCGCTCGGCCAAGGAGCTGCGCAGCGACACGCATCTGCTCAACCTGCTGCGCGGCGCGATCGAAGCTGCTTCGGACGACACCGGCTGGGCCGGACTGGGTGCGATCGGCAGCATCATCAACAAACAGTCGCCCGACTTCGACTCGCGCAACTACGGCTACGGCAAGCTCAGCGGGCTGATCAAGGGCATCGGCTTGTTCGATACCGAGGAACGCCAGATCGGCAACGGCAAGCATCTCTACGTGCGGCCCCGCGTCCCAAAGAAATGAGCGATTCGAAGTGAGCGACCCGTTGCGCCAGCATCTGCTTGCCGCCCTGGCGGCCGCCCCGTCGGCGCCGCTGAGCGTCGCATTCAGTGGCGGCCCGGATTCCACCGCGCTGCTGCATGCGCTGGCACAACTGCCCGAGGCGCGCGCGCGCGGGCTGCGCGCGCTTCATGTCGACCATGGTTTGCACGCCCACAGCGCGGCATGGGCCGAGCACTGCCGACGCTTCTGCGCCACGCTGGGGCTGCCGTGCGAAGTGCTCCGAGTGCAGCTCGACAGCAGCAGAGGCGAAGGACTGGAAGCTGCTGCGCGCCGCGCGCGCTACGACGCACTCGCCACGCAATTGCGCGACGGCGAGTGGCTGCTACTCGCCCATCATCGTGACGATCAGGCCGAGACCGTATTGCTGAAACTGCTGCGCGGCGCCGGGCCGGAGGGGCTGGGTGGCATGCGTGAGCTTCGCCCGTTCGGTCGCGGCCGGTTGTGGCGGCCTTTGCTGGCGCTGTCGCGGCAGCAGTTGCGTGACTACGTGGCGACGCATCAGCTGGATTGCATCGACGACCCGTCCAACAGCGACACCCGCATGGCACGCAACCAGCTGCGCCGCGAAATCCTGCCACGGTTGACGCGGCACTGGCCGCAGGCGGTCGATTCAATCGTGCATAGCGCCGCGCTCAGCCGTGCCGCCGCCGATGCGCTGCGGGTGCAGTGGCTGGCCGCGTTCGATGTACTGCACGATCCGGCCAACGGCAGTCTGCACGCCGACGGCTGGCTTGCGCTGAATCCCGCATTGCGCGAGCCGCTGCTCGACCACTGGCTGCATGCCCGCGGCCTGCCGGCGCCCACTACCGCGCAGCGGCGGCAGATCGAGCGCCAGTGCGGCGCACGGGCTGGCCAATTGCCGTGCATTCGCTGGGCCGGTGCCGAATTGCATATCTGGAAGGGTCGGCTGTGGGCATTGCCGCCCGAAGTCGTCGTCGACACCGACTGGGAGTTGTCCTGGCACGGCGAACCGGTAGCGCTACCCGACGGCGGCAAGTTGTCGCTGACCGATGCCAGCGTCCGCCTCGCCGAACCGCTGAGCTTGCGCCTGCGTCGCGGCGGCGAACGCATCAGGCCCGCTGGCGATGCGCACACACGCGAGCTGCGCGACCTGTTCCAGCACGGGCTGGTGCCGCCGTGGCGGCGCGCGGCCTGCCCGCTGCTGTATGCCGGCGACGAGCTGGTCGCGGTGGCCGACCGCTGGGCCAGCGCACGCGGCGCGGCGATTTTCCAGCAAGCCGGTGCCCCGCCATACTGGCAGCCGGCACGCTGATCTGCTTCGACAGGCGGTACGGGGAGCGTTCCCTCTCCTCAATCCTCTCCCGCTGGCGGGAGAGGAGGCGAACGTGCCGAGCGGGTTCGCAATTTCGTACATGACCGTGGTTTCCCGGACCGCGTCCACTTTGATCGATCTGTTTTCAGATTGATTCCGGACGGCTGCTGCGTTAGCGTTGCGGGCCATGGCCAAGACCGCACCCGCATCTGTCAAAACCCCGCCCAGCGTCGACTTCGAGCACTCCCTGGATGAGCTGGAGCAACTGGTCGCGCGGATGGAAGGCGGCGAACTGAGCCTTGACGAATCGCTGGCCTCGTTCGAACGTGGCATCGGCCTGTTCCGCCATTGTCAGCAGTCGCTGCAGCAAGCCGAACTGCGCGTGCGCCTGCTGCTCGATCCCGATGCCCCCGACAGCGCTGAACCGTTTGAACCCGAACTATAAGCTGGGCCGTGAACTGCAGTCGCTGATCGTCCGTGCCGAACAGGCACTGAGCCGCAGCCTGCCGCCAGCCGAACAATCCCCCGCGGAACTCCATCGCGCGATGCGCTATGCCGTGCTTGGTGGCGGCAAGCGGCTGCGTCCGCTGCTGGTGTACGCCAGCGCGCATGCGCTCGGCGAAGATGGCCCGCAACTCGACGCGGCAGCCTGTGCGGTGGAGCTGATCCACGCCTACTCGCTGGTGCACGACGACCTGCCGGCGATGGACGACGACGCGCTGCGCCGCGGCCGCCCGACCTGTCATGTCGTATTCGGCGAAGCAATGGCGATCCTCGCCGGCGACGCGCTGCAGGCACTCGCATTCGAGCTTCTCGCCGATGACCCCACCCGGCGGATCGACGCGAACACCGGCATGGCGATGCTGCGCGCGCTCGGCCGCGCCTGCGGCGCCGAGGGTATGGCAGGCGGCCAGGCACTCGACCTCGCCGCGGTCGGCCAACCGCTGACGCTCACCGAACTGGAACACATGCACGCCTGCAAGACCGGCGCGCTGATCCGCGCCTCGGTGCAGCTCGGTGCGCTGATGGCTGGGGCCGATACCAGCTCGCTGGACGCGCTCGACCGGTACGCCCATGCCGTCGGCCTAGCATTCCAGGTACGCGACGACATCCTCGATGTGGAAGGCGAATCGGCGGTAATCGGCAAGACCGCCGGCAAGGATGCCGCCGCCGACAAACCCACCTTCCCTTCGATCATCGGCCTCGACGCCTCACGTGCGCGGCTGGCGGAACTGACCGAGTCCGCGCTGGCCGCGATCGCAGTCTTCGGCGAACGTGCCTCGCTGCTGGCCGAGCTGGCGCGCTACACGGCGTATCGCGTGCATTGAAAAGGGCGGCTTGCGCCGCCCTCGTTCAAACCGGAAATGCTTCCCGGATCAGACTGATCAAGCCACGCCTTCCTTCGGGTCGGCGCCGTATTGGTTGGAACCCTGGTCGCCGGGAAGCGCAAACAGCACGATGATCCAGATCGTGCCGATGATCGGGATAAGCGCAATCAGCCACCACCAGCCCGTACGGCCGGTGTCGTGCAAGCGCCGCACGCCTACCGCGATGCCGGGTACCAGTACCGCCAGGCTGTAGAGCGTGGAGAGTGCCGAAAATCCGATCGCCCTGCCGATCAAAGCCACCACAACGGCAATGATCAGGTTGACCAGAAAGAACATCCAGTATTCGGTACGACGGGCGCGCCCCTCGAAATCCGCGTAGTGGCCCTTGATGCACTTCAGATACCAGTCAAAGAAACCCATGGATCGACTCCCCTTTCGATAGATTCACGCTTGTCCCTGCGAACAGGACGCCCCGTCTCCCGGCCCACTCACCCCGATGGGAGACAGCGCGAGTCTATGGGAAATATGCCGCGTGCCGCCAGGCGCATCGGCGGCACCTAACCCGCTTCAATTGATCAGTCGCAGCGCGAACGGGTAGCGATACAGAGTCCCCTCGTTGGCTTTGATCGTGCCGACGATCACGAACACCAGCCAGAGGATCACCAATACCGGCAACAGCAGGAATCCGATCAGCACGATGCACAGCAGCCCGCAGACGATCGCGGCAATGGCTACGGTGATGTTGAAGTTCAGCGCCTCTTTACCCTGGTCGTTGACGAACGGCATGGTGTCTTTCTTGATCAGCCAGATCACCAGCGGGCCGATGATGCTGCCGAACGGCATGACCAGGCCGGCCAATGCCGACAAGTGCGCAAACGTCGCCCATTGACGCTCTTCGGCGGATGGACCCACGGTCACCGGGTCGCTTGGCGGAGGCGGAGGCGGAGTGACAGACTCGGGCGGAACGCTCATGCGTATCTCCTTGAAGTCGGAACTTGCGTGGACAACGTGTCTATTGACAGCTGGCCGGCCGCGCCGGTTGCGTGGATGCTAACAAGCCTGGCCCCCTTTGCCGAGTGAACTTGCGACCTAGGAAAAACGTGCAGCCGGCTATTCGCCGGCCACCGTCATCCGCTCCAGCAGGATCGAGCCGCTGAGAATGTGCGAACGCTGGTCGACGTCGGTACCCACGGCAACGATCCCGGCGAACATCTCGCGCAGATTCGCCGCGATGGTGATGCCCTCCACCGGATACGCGATCTGCCCGTTCTCGACCCAGAACCCGGACGCCCCACGCGAATAATCGCCGGTGATGGTGGACACGCCCTGCCCCATCACTTCGGTCACCAGCAGGCCGGTACCCATGCGCCGCAGCAGGCCGGCGAAATCGTCCTGCGCATGGTCCGCGCTGCCCGGATCGACGATCAGGTTGTGGATGCCGCCGGCATTGCCGGTTGACTCCAGCCCCAGCTTGCGCGCCGAATAGCTGCCAAGCACGTAGCGCGCCAGCACGCCGCCTTCGATCAACGCACTGTCGCGGGTCGCCACACCTTCGGCATCGAAACTGCCCGAGCCTTGTCCACGCAAGAGCTGCGGCCGCTCGTTGATATTCAGCCACGAGGGCATCACCGGCTTGCCGACGTGATCGAGCAGGAAGCTGGCCCGGCGATACAACGCGCCGCCGCTGACCGCACCCAGCAGATGCCCGACCAGCCCGCGCGCCAGTTCCGGCACGAACAGCACCGGGCACTGCCGCGTCGACAGGCTGCGCGCGCCCATCCGCGCCAGCGTGCGCTCGGCGGCCTTGTCGCCCAGCGCCTTCGCACTCATGAAATCACCGGCGGCGCGTACGCTGTCATACCAGTAATCGCGCTGCATGCCGTCCTCGTCGCCGGCGATCAAGGCCAGCGACAGCGAATGCCGCGTGCCGCGCTCGCGCCCGACGAAGCCGTGCGAGTTCGCGTACACCGACACGCCTTGCCCGGCCTGCACGCTGGCGCCGTCGGAGTTGCTGATGCCGGCATGCGCGCGGCCGGCGTCCTCGATCTCGATGCCCAGCTCGATCGCACGCGTGGTGTCGATATCCCACGGGTGCCACAGGTCGAGGTCGGGAAAGGAGGTTGCCATGCGCGCAGCGTCGGCCAGGCCCGCGGCCGGGTCGGCCTCGGTAAAACGCGCGATCGCGCAGGCCTGGTCCAGCGTGGCCTGGATCGAGTCCGGATGCAGATCGGCCGTGCTGGCCGAACCCTTGCGCTGGCCGAAGTACACGGTGAGGCTGAAGCCGCGGTCGCGCGTGTGCTCGACCGTCTCCACCTCGCCCAGCCGCACGTTGACGCTCAGCCCCGTGTCGATGCTGGCCGCCACCTCGGCCTGGCTGGCGCCGGCGGTGCGGGCACGGCGGATCACGTCCTCGGCCAGTTCGGCCAGCCGGTCAAGTTCGGCCTCACTTCGATCCGTCTGGCTGCGGTCCTGGCTGGTGGCAACTTCGCTCACGTTGGGCTTTCCTGGGATTTAGGCGGGTAGAATAAGCGGTTCGCGACCGCTGACTTCCAAAATGGGGTCACGGCGACGAAATGAAAAGAGCTGCGGAGAACGCCCATGCAACCCACCGCCGGCATCTATCGTCACTACAAGGGTCAGCGCTACCGCGTACTGGGTACCGCGCATCACAGCGAAACGCTGGAGCCGCTGGTGGTCTATCAGGCGCTCTACGGCGATCACGGCCTGTGGGTGCGCCCGGCCGCAATGTTCAGCGAAACCATCGAGCTGGACGGTGAGCCGATCGCCCGCTTCGCACTGGAGCAGGTTGAAACAACCAGCGACGACGACACGCACAGCAGTTGACCACGCACCGCTGACCCACGCACCACAACTGGAATTGAAACTCGTGAGCCCGAGCCGCAGCCGCAACCAACACGAACTCGACGAAGAGGATTACGGCCCCAGCCGCACCCAGCAGCGCCGCGAGGCACTCGCCGTGCTGGTATTGGCTCAGCAACTGGTCGATCTGCAACCGAGCCGGCTGGCCAAGCTCGAACTGCCGGAGGACGTGCGCCACGAGATCGACGTCACCCGCCGCATCACCTCGCATGGCGCGAAGAAGCGCCAGCTTGCGTTCCTCGCCAAGGTGATGCGCCGCTATGACGAAGAAGACTTTGCCGCCGTACGCGCCGAACTCGGCGAGAACCGCGAGAAGCAGCGCCAGGAAAACGCGGCGATGCATCGCCTCGAAGCGATGCGCGATCGTCTGATCGCCGAGGATGAAGGCGCGCTCTCCGAGCTGATCGCCGAACATCCGCAGGTCGATCGTCAGCATCTGCGGTCGCTGGTGCGACAGGCGCGCCTTGAAAAGGAAGTCCCGAACAAGCCCCCACGGGCGTATCGGGAAATTTTTCAGTTGTTGAAGGATCTGGGCAAGGCGGGCGATTCGGCCGAGGGCTGAGGCACCTCCACGCCCGTTCGCCCTGAGCGTAGCGCAGCGAAGTCGAACGCTCTTTGCTCTAACCAAACAGAAAGAGCAAAAGCATCGCCCGCAAGCGGGCTCCTACAAAAAGAACCCACGACGCAAGATGACTCAGCTGCCGCAGGCAGACGAAAGTCTCTTCGCTCCGAATGCGGGAACAAGCAAGGCCCCCACCCCCACTTTCCCAGCGGAGCCGTGGGAGTGGGGCAGAAAGGTTACGAGGCGGTGCCGCCCACCGTCATCGAATCAATCTTCAACGTCGGCTGGCCCACACCCACCGGCACACTCTGCCCGTCCTTGCCGCACACACCCACACCCTCATCCAGCGCCAGATCATTGCCTATCATCGAGACGCGATTGAGCACGTCCGGGCCTGAGCCGATCAACGTGGCGCCCTTGACCGGACGGGTGATCTTGCCGTCCTCGATCAAGTAAGCCTCAGACGCCGAGAAGGTGAACTTGCCATTGGTGATGTCGACCTGGCCGCCGCCGAAATTCGGGGCGTACAGACCCTTCTTCACCGAGCGGATGATCTCGGCCGGATCGTGCTGGCCGGCCAGCATGTAAGTGTTGGTCATGCGCGGCATCGGCAGCGAGGTGAACGATTCGCGGCGGCCATTCCCGGTCGGCGCCATGCCCATCAGGCGCGCGTTGAGTTTGTCCTGCATGTAGCCCTTGAGAATACCGTCCTCGATCAAGGTGGTGCACTCGGTCGGCGTGCCTTCGTCGTCGATGCTGAGCGAACCGCGGCGGCCTACCAAGGTGCCATCGTCGACGATGGTGACGCCCTTGGCGGCTACGCGCTGGCCGATGCGGCCGGAGAATGCGGAGCTGCCTTTGCGGTTGAAGTCGCCTTCCAGGCCGTGGCCGATCGCCTCGTGCAGCAACACGCCGGGCCAGCCTGGGCCAAGCACCACCGTCATCTGTCCGGCGGGTGCATCGACGGAATCGAGATTCACCAGCGCTTGGCGCACCGCTTCGTCGGCGAACGCCAGCGCCCGCCCGTTCTCGATCAGTTCGCGATAACCGTAGCGACCGCCGCCGCCGGAATTGCCCTGCTCGCGCCGGCCATTCTGTTCGGCGATCACCTGCACGCTGAGGCGCACCAGCGGGCGCACGTCGGCGGCGAGCGTGCCGTCGGAGGCGGCGATCAGGATGGTGTCGATCGTGGCAGAGAGGCTGACGATGACTTGCTTGACGCGCGGATCGCGCGAGCGCGCGTATGCATCGACCTCGCGCAGCAACGCGATCTTGTCGGGATTGGGCAGGCTCTCGACCGGATCGATCGCCGGATACAGCTGGCGCGCGCCGTTCAATGCCAGCGGCTTGCCGGTACCGTTGCCGCCGTGGGCGATCGCGCGCGCGGCTTTCGAGGCTTCCAGCAGCTGCGGCAGCACGATCTCGTCGGAGTAGGCGAAGCCGGTCTTCTCTCCACTGATCGCGCGCACACCCACGCCTTGCTCGATCGAATGGCTACCGTCCTTGACGATGCCCTCCTCCAGCAGCCACGACTCGCTGCGCGAATGCTGGAAGTACAGGTCGGCCGCGTCGATCGACGGGCCCATCAACTGGGTGAATACACGGTCGAGGTCGCCGGTGGCGATGCCACCGGGGGACAACAATTTGCTTTCGGCTAGCGTGATCAGGGAATCCATGGGCTTTGTTCGTCTGCGGTCGATCGGTAACTATCCCACATGGGGCTGCCGCCGGCCGCTTTAAAGCCTTGGCACGGGCGCTGCGCTACCATGCGGGGCAACGCCGGCCGGCGTCTGACGTGAAGGATCACCATGAGCGAACACTCCAAACGCGAGGCTGCACGCGAAGCCCTTGGCCGCGCCGTGAAGGCGCCGGTCGCGCAGACCCGCGAACTGCTGCATGCCGATGGCGAGCTGACGCCTGGCCGCGGCATGATCACCAGCATCATCGCGCTGTCGCTGGGCTTCCTGTGCCTGCTGGCCGTGCTGGCGTTCCACTTCCCGCAATACCTGACCACGCCGGATCTGCGCCACAAGTATTCGGTCGACGTGATACGCCAGCTGCTGCTGGTCGGCCTGCTGGCGGCCGGTGGCATCTCGCTGGGCAATCTCATCCTCAATCGCCAGCGCAACCTCAACCTCGTGGCGTTCGTGCTGGTGATCGCGGCGGTGGCGCTGGGCGGTTCGCGCGTGCCGGTTGGGGAGTTCCCCGACCACACGCCGTACATCGGGCTGGACTGGTTCATCCTGGACCTGCTCGGCTCGACCCTGATCTTCGTGGTGATCGAGAAGCTGTTTCCGCTGTACAAGGGCCAGGCGATCTTCCGCAAGGAATGGCAGACCGATCTGAAGCATTTCGCCGTGAACCATTTCATCGTGGGGCTGGCGCTGCTGACGGTGAATTTCCTGCTGCACCACATGTTCGGCTGGCTGGTCAGCAGCCATTTCCAGCAGACCGTGCAGCACATCCCGTTCCTGCCGCAGCTGCTGCTGTGCGTGCTGGTGGCGGATATGGCGCAGTACTGGACGCACCGCGCGTATCACGAGGTGCCGTTCCTGTGGCGTTTCCACGCGGTACACCACAGCGTGAAGACGATGGACTGGTTAGCCGGCTCGCGCCAACACATGCTGGAGCTGATCTTCACCCGCGTATGCGTGCTGGCGCCGCTGTACATCCTCGGCTTCAGCGAGGCGGCGATGAACGGCTACATCCTGATCGTGGGCTTCCAGGCGGTGTTCAACCACGCCAACGTGCATCTGCCGTGGGGACCGCTCAAATACCTGATCGTGACGCCGGATTTCCACCACTGGCACCACGCCTCCGACGACGAGGCGATCGACAAGAACTACGCCGCGCACTACGCGTTTCTCGATTACCTGTTCGGCACGGCGGTGAAGTCGAGCAACAAATTTCCGGAGCACTACGGCGTGGTCGGAGATTACATGCCGGACGGCTTCGTCAAACAGCAGCTGTTTCCGTTTCGCGGCAATCAGACGCCGGCCGAACCGCCTGCGTAATCACGCAGGTTGTCATCCTGTGGATCAGGGATGGATCGAGCTGGCCGCGGCGGGCGGCTGCACGCTGCCCGCCGCGGCGGGCGGACTGGTAGCGGGACTGAGCAGCAGCGGCGGCGTGTTCGTGGCGCCACGCTTTTCGATCAGGGTCATCACCGGCTTGTCCCAGGTGCCGGTGACCTTGTAACGCGCGCTGGCCGCCTGATTCAGGCCCCTGCCGAGCAGGCCCTGCACGGCGAAGCCCGCAGCCGCACCGATCGGGCCACCGACCACCGCACCGACCAGCGGCAAGCTGTTGCCGACATGCGGCACCACCCGCATTTCCTGGTCGTAATCCTTGGCGCGCAAACCGGTGCGGCCGGTGATGCTGATATTCGCCGCCGGACCGGCGATCAGGAGGTTGTCGGTGGTGGCATTGCCGTTCGACAGATGAAAGTCGCCGGCAATCGAATCGAATGCCAGCCCCTTGCCGAACACATCGCCGAAATCCAGGGTGAGCCGGCGCGGCACTTCGGCTAGCGACACCAGTCCGAGCAAGCGCCCCACGCCGGGTGATGTCGCCTCGGGAATGCGGCCGTCGTTGACGTGAATGCTGAGGGTGCCGTCCATCGTGGCCAGCGATAACGCGCTGGGGCTGCCGGGCCAGGTGGCGTCGAGCTGGTCGTGCGTCTTGCCGCCATTGACGAGTCCGTCAAAACCCAACGCCCCCAGCATCGCGCCGAGGTCCTCGGCCGAGAAATTGATGCGCATGTGGGTGTGGCTGTTGCTGGCGCTGCCGTTCCAGTCGCCGCTGGCGTTGATCTGCACGCGGCTGGATAGCGCACGCAACTGCTCGATATGCATGCCGGCCGCGGTCGGCCAGGTTTCCAGCCGGGCTTCGCCTAGCTTCGAGTCACCCAGGCGCAGGTCGCCGATCCAGAGATGGAACGGCGGCAGCGCGCCCGGGTTGATGCCGGTATTGGCGGGATCGGACACCGGCACAACCGCGGCCTTCGCACCGGCGGCCGGCGGGGTGGCGGCCGGCCAATACAACCGCTGCAATCGCGCGGTGACGCCGCGCTTGTCCAGCTCCTGGGTCGGTACACTGAAATTGCCCGCCATCGCGGCGCCATCCACATCGACGCTGAGCACGTCAGGTTGCGGCGTGGCGCGCAGTTTCAGCGCCCCCATCGGACGGCCGAACCAGCCAGCCTGATCGGTGCTGACATCGAGACTTTCCAATCCCGGGCCATTGCCACCGCTACCGGCCACCGTCTGCTGCACCCAGCCGGTGATGTCCAGTCGGCTGGCATGGCCGCGGATGCGCAGGCCGCTGGTGGGCAGCGCATCCGGCATCTGGTTGCCGAATGCCAGCGTACCTGCCAGCGGATGCTGTGCCCCGTCGGAGAGGCGCAAATGCCCGCGTGCCACATCGCCCAGTCCAAATTGCAGATCGCTGCCGCCGACCGGCAGGCTCATCGTCAGGTGCAGCGGCAGGCTCGCCGCCGCCGGCTTATCCAGCGGCGCCGGCAGGCCCAGCGTGATTCCGCTCAATGGCGAATCGACGCTGAGGGTTTGCGCCAGCGCCTCACTGCCCGGCACATGCGCGATCGTGAAACCGATATCGAAGTCGCTGCGGCCGTCGGCCAGCTGGCCGAGCCAGTTCAGCGACGGGTAGTCCTGCACCAGCTCTGCCATGCGGTAGCTGCCCTGCAGTTGCGCCGACAACACGGTGGCCGGGTCGCTGTTGGCCGCTGCGATCGCCAGTTGCAGTTTCGACGGCTGGCCGCGAAAGCCGGCATCCAGCGGACCGGCCTGCATGCCGTGCAAGTTGAAGCGCAACGGCCCGTTGAGCTTGTCCAGCTTGAGGTTCCAGTCCGGTGCGCTGAGGTCGGCGTCCTTCAGCTGGGCGTTGCCGTCCAGCTGAGCATCCTCGGCCTTCTTCAGCGGCAGGCTCAGGTGGAAATCGAAGGTGCCGCTGCCATCCAGATTCAGCTTGGCCAGCGTATCGGCCTGACGCATGCCGATCGGACTCTTGCGCACGAACTCCATCAGGCTGGCACCGTTGCCGTTGCCTTGCACGCTGAGATCGAGCAAGCCCTCGCCGAAATCCGGGATCAGCGCCACCGCCTTGTCCGCCTTCACGCCCAGCGACTGGCCCGCACTGGCCTCGACCAGCATGCCGTTGTTGACGAAGCTGGCCACCGCGTTGACGCCTTCGGCATGCGGCCACTCCTTGCCATAGTCGAGGGTCAGGTTGCTGATCACCACATGTGACTCGAAGCGCCCTTCGTTGTGGCGGAATGGCCAGTCCGCGAGATCGCCGCGCACCAGCACCTGCGCCTGGTCGATATTGCCGGCCAGCAAGCCCCGATCCAACCAGGCGATGGTGCCGGGCGACATCGAGTCCAGCGGCCAGAACAGCTTGGCCGCAGGCACGTCGGCATGATCCAGCGTGGCGTAGAGGTCCAGGAACGGACGACCCTGCGCCGGCAGGATCACTTCGCCGCGGGCCTGCCCGGCATACCCGGCGCCGGCAAAATCCAGCACGTCGATACCGATATGCCAGTCGCCGTCCTGCGGCCAGAAGGCCATCGTGCCGGCCAGCTGCGACATCACGAAGGGCTGCCGGAACTCGTGCGCAAACTGCAGCGTGGTGGCTTGTGCCGGCAGCTCCAGCGACAGCGCTTCGGCGTCGCCACGCAGTTCGCCATGCAGGCTGCTCAGGCCCGGCAATTTGCCGACTGCGTCGATGCCCAGGTCGTTGAAGGCCACCGCAACGGCTTGCACCCCGTCGACACGACTCCAGCGCAGCGCGACGCGGCTGAGGTCGCCACGCGGGTGTCCACTGCCCAGCCATTGCGCCAGCGCTGGCGCCAGCGCCGGTTTCAACGCCAGCCAAGGCAGCAGCGGCGCCAGCTGCAGCTCGCGCGCGGCGACGCCCATACTGGCCTGCGCGCTGCCAGGCTGATGCAGACTGAGTGCCATGGCGCTGCCGTCGTCGCCTGCCCAGCGCACATCGTAACCATCGCTGCTCTGGCGCACGCCGGCCAGCCCATGCAGGGACGCCACGCTGGCAGTGCCGCCAGTAGGCGCGGTCACCGTCAGCGTATCCAGGTCGAAGCGGATCAGGCTGCTGGTCAGCGTGCCCTCGCGCCAGTCCAGCCATGCACTCAAGCGGCCATGGCCCTGGTTGGCCGTGTAGCCGCCCGGATCGATGCCGTTCAGCAACGGCTTCAGGTCCACATCATCGACGCCCACCCACACCTGCCCCGCGCTGCCGTCCTCGCGGAAGCGGCCGGCCGTGTGCACGGCGGCATTCACGCCACCGCGCTGCAACACGCCGCCGAAGCGGATCTGGCCGCCTTGGTGACTCAGGCGCAGTTGCCTGGACAGCAAGGTGTATTGCTTGTTCAGCGTGGCTTCGGTGACCACCACGCGCAGGTCTTCCAGCCACAGATCCACCGACATCCGGCCCAGCGACAGCGGCTGCCGGTTGCCGCCGCCGGCGACACCGATGCCATTGACGTGCCAGCCGCCGGCATCGTGCAGCAGGTCCAGCTGCAGACCGCGTACATGCAGGTTGAGCAGGTGCCGCGATGGCAGCAGCCAGCCGCCGAAATCGAGCTTCAGTTCGGACTCGGGCAACTGCAACGCCGCACCGCTCTCGCCTGCCGCCGCACCGATCGTCACGCCGTGCATCACGAACAGCGGGCCCGATGGCGTCCAGCGACCTTCCATCGAGGCGAAGCTGACCGGCCGCTGCAGCCGCTGGCTGAGCTGGGCGGCCACCCACGCCGGATGCCGCGCCAGCAGCGGCAGCAGCAACTGGGTCAGCGCCACCAGCACGGCGAACAGGATCACCGTTACGCCGGCGGTCCAGCCCAGCGCGCGGGCGCAACGATGCAGCCGTCGCTGCCACAGCGCGTTCACGCGTGGCAGCCCAGGCCGGATTTAAAGCAAAACAACATCAAACTGTTCCTGCGAATAATGTTCTTCAGCCTGAAAGCGTATGCTCTTGGAGATGAACTCTTCCAGTTCGGCCACCGCGCTGGACTCTTCCTCCAGGATGCGGTTGACCACGGCGGGGTTCGCCATCACCAGCAGCTTCTGCGCGTTGAACTGGCGCACCGCGCGGGTGATCTCGCGGAAGATCTCGTAGGTCACCGTTTCGGCGGTCTTCAGCACGCCACGGCCGTTGCAGGTCGCACACGGCTCGCATAGCTGGCGCGCCAGGCTTTCGGTGGTGCGCTTGCGGGTCATCTCGACCAGGCCCAGCGCCGACATCGGATACACCGTGGTCTTGGCGTAGTCGCGCGCCAGCCCCTTGTTCAACATGCGCAGCACCTGGCGCTTGTGTTCCTCATCGTTCATGTCGATGAAGTCGATGATGATGATGCCGCCCAGGTTGCGCAGCCGCAGCTGGCGCGCCGCCGCCTGCGCCGCTTCGAGGTTGGTGCGGTAGACCGTCTCCTCCAGGTTGCGCGAGCCGAGATAGGCGCCGGTGTTGACGTCGATCGTGGTCATCGCCTCGGTCTGGTCGACGATCAGATAGCCGCCGGATTTCAGCGGCACCTCCTTCTTCAGCGCGCGCTGCATCTCGTCCTCGACCCCGTACAGGTCGAAGATCGGCCGCTCGCCGTCGTAATGCTCGATACGGTCGTCCAGGCTCGGCATGAACTTGTGCACGAACTTGACCACCTTCTCGAAGGTGGTGCGCGAGTCGATCCGCACCTTCTCGATATCGTCGTTGAGCATGTCGCGCAGGCTGCGCAGCGGCAGCGACAGCTCCTCGTAGACGCGCTCGCCCACCTTGGCCTTGGCGATGTTCTCCTGCACCACCCGCCATACCTTGGTGAGGTAGGCGACGTCGAATGCCAGCGATTCGGCGCTCTGGCCCTCGGCGTTGGTGCGAACGATGTAGCCCATGGGATTCTCGCCGATCAGCGGCGTCAGCACGTCGCGCAGCCGCTGGCGTTCGGTCTCGTCCTCGATCCGCGCCGAGATGCCCAGGGTGCGCGCGTATGGCAACAGCACCAGGTAGCGCGAAGGAATCGACAGGTGCGCCGACAGCCGCGCACCCTTGGTGCTGATCGGATCCTTGACCACCTGCACCACGATCTCCTGGCCTTCGTGCACCAGTTCGCTGATCGAGGGGATGTGGCCGTTGCCGTTCGATTCCACGCCTTCGACGGCTGCAGCCGGAGCCGGCCGCACGATATCCGAGGCGTGCAGGAACGCCGCGCGGTCCAGCCCGATCTCCACGAACACCGCCTGCATGCCGGGCATCACCCGCTGTACCCGGCCCTTGTAGACGTTGCCGACATAGCCGCGCCTGGAGGCCCGTTCGACGTGTACCTCCTGCAGCATGCCGTTCTCGACCACGCCCACCCGCGTCTCGCGCGGAGTCACGTTGATCAGGATTTCTTCACTCACCGCATACTCCCCGAATTGACCATCTTTATAACGGCTGCAGGCGCGGCCTGTCGATGAGCCATTTCATGGGAACTGCATTCCGGCTCCCGATATCGCAAAATGCTGCTGATTGCCGCCTCGGCAGGAGTTCGCGACATGACTACCCCGATTCTGCTGGCCTGGAGCGGCGGCAAGGACTGCCTGCTGGCGCTGCAACGCCTGCTTGCCGATCCGCAGTGGCAGGTGGTCGGCCTGCTCACCACGGTCAACCGCAACTACCAGCGCGTGGCGATGCACGGCGTTCAGCATGAAGTACTGCGGGCGCAGACCGCGGCGCTGGGCCTGCCGCTGGTCGAAGTGATGCTGGACTGGCCCGGCAGCAACGAAGCCTATGAGCAGGCCCACGCGCAGGGGCTGGTCGAGGCGCGCATGCGCTGGCCGGGCATCCGCCATTGCGCATTCGGCGACCTGTTCCTGGAGGACATACGCGACTACCGCGTACGCCAGCTGGGCCGCGAGAACTGGCGCGCGGTATTTCCGTTATGGGGCGAGGACACCACCGCGTTGTCGCGGCGCTTCGTCGCCGAAGGCCATCGCGCGATGCTGTGCTGCGTCGACACCCAGCAGCTTGACGCCGGGTATTGCGGCCGCGCCTACGACACGGCCTTGCTCGATGCGCTGCCGGCCGGAGTCGATCCCTGCGGTGAGCGCGGCGAATTCCACACTTTGAGCTATGCCGGTCCGCTGTTCAGTCAACCGCTCAAACTGCGCCGCGGCGAATCGGTGCTGCGCGATGGGCGTTTCCAGTTCACCGATTTCCTGCTCGACGAACATGCCGCGAAAAGTTGAGAGCCACGTCCTGCCCGACGTGCTGCAGCCCGCACTCAAGCTGGTGTTCTGCGGCACCGCCGCCGGCAAGCGCTCTGCCGCCGAACGCGCCTACTACGCCCATCCCGGCAACCTGTTCTGGCGTGCGCTTTTCGAAGCCGGGCTGACCCCACGCCAGTTGGCGCCGCCCGAATTTCCGCAGTTGCCCGACTACGGCATCGGCCTCACCGACCTGGCCAAGCGCCATAGCGGCAACGATAGCGAGCTGCCGCGCGACGCGTTCGACGTGCCGGCCTTGATTCGCAAGATCGAACACCATCAGCCGCGTCTGCTCGCGTTCACCAGCAAGAACGCGGCACGCGCCGCGCTCGGCCATGCCGCGCCCTACGGCCTGCAGGACGAAACCATCGGCGACACGCAGCTGTTCGTGCTGCCGTCGCCTTCGGGACAGGCGCGTGGGCATTGGGATCTCGGACCATGGCTGGCGCTGAGCGAGCTTTACCGGGCAGTCAGCTCTGGCCGGTAGGGGTTCGCTAGCGAGCGATGCTCTTGCTCTCGGTTGGTGCTTTGAAGCAAGAGCTTTCGTGCGCCTACGGCGCCCGAGTCACTTTCTCTTTGCGTGCTCAAAGAGAAAGTAACCAAAGAGAAAGAGCACCCCGCTTACGCGCTTGCCGGGCTTCCTGCCCGGCAAGTCCGCGGGTGGGTTACGGGGTTT